>Ga0214543_1000044_pt1 | contig 158132 bp, 157 predicted proteins | sample CNSS2metaG_FD_160094 | JGI IMG/M metagenome (GOLD analysis project Ga0214543, IMG submission 160094) | Root nodule microbial communities from cowpea collected in UCLA plant growth center, Los Angeles, California, USA - CNSS2 | ecosystem: Host-associated > Plants > Roots > Nodule | place: USA... | reverse complement strand
CAAGTGACCCGCGAGGGAACGGCGCCGGGTGCGGCGTCGCTCACGGCGGAGGAGAAGGCCGCACTGATCAAGGGCTCGAGCGAGCTGCTGCGCGACGTGCTCGGCAAGCCGCTCGAGTCCACCTTCGAGGTCGACACCGACAATTGGGGCTGGGGCGGCGTGCCCGTGCAGGAATTCCGCCGCCGCCGCACCACGCAGACAGGATGATCTGCACGCCGTCGCGCGCAAGAGGATGACATGACCTCGGCACGATCGTCGGCCCGCTCGTCGCCGACCATCTCGGCGACCACTCGGGTTTGGTCCCGCCCTTCGCGCGGCATTCCTGATCGAGGCCGCGGCCGTGCTGTTGCGACCGTCAGCACCGCGCCGCTGTCGCTGATCGTGTTGAGCGTGGTGGTCGGCGGCTTCACGCCGGCCATCGTGACGCTGGTGCTCGGACGCATCCACGAGTTCGTGCCTAATTCGACCGAACAGCAGCGCACGACCTGGAGCTACGCCACCACAAGCTTTGCGCTGTTTCAGGCGGCCGCCGCTTACGGCTTCTCCTGGATCGATGCGCAAACCGGCGGAGACTATCTCGTCCTGTTCGGCCTCGGCGGCGGTGCGGTGGTGCTGGCATCTCGGCCGCGCCCTGATCGTCCCGCGCAGATCCTGAGTGCGATGATGGCAGGCGAGCTGCATCACCTGGCAATGGGCTTTGTCATGCTTTGAGCAAGCGACCTCAGCAACTCGGTTTGCTTCAGGACCAACTCACATTGCTTTCGCGCGTGCGTACCCGACAGCTCAACCAACTCTGCCAGAGTCTTTGCACGCCCTAGCTCCCGCGCATACTCCAAGGTCGCGCCCGCATTGACCTTCATCAGTTCGAGCACGACGGTGCGACACTCGGCTGCCGTCCCAATCGCGTCGATGAGATCGCTTTCCGCGACGACGGTTTCATTGGCCTCTGATGTCACACTGGCCAGCCGTGACTTTGCGAGGTCGTTGGCGTAGTTGAGCGTAGCGCTCATGCCGTCCAAAGCGCGGGCTTGATACTCCTTGGCCATGTCCACGATGAGATCAGTGCTGCTCGGAGGTTCAGGTCTTGCAACAATGACGCTGGCCGCTTCTTGTGCCGGAACAGTCATAGGAGCAGGGGCTCCTTGCGCGATCTGCGGCGCATCTTGGGGGAAGACGGCGACTGAGCCCGGCAGCATGGCCAAGCCCTCGTCGACCGCACGGCTCACTTCCGCCGCCAGTTCCAGCAGCGAGCGACGCCCGGTGCGTGCAACGTCAGCAGGCAGCTTTGAGCGCGCCTTTCCCATAATCATCCGACTCCTCGGCCAAGTGCGCCGCGATCCAACCCCACAAACTTACAATTTCGTCCGAAGCTTTGGCCGCCGGTGCGAACTCCGTCACGCCCGACCCTGCTCCGAGTGCATCCTGGTGATCGTTACGCTGCGCAATAAACGGGAGTGCAAGCACGCCGAGCGAGCTTAGCGATGTGGCAGCTTCGCTCAGCCGGCACCCTCGCATCGGTGTCTGATTGAGGATAAAGGCAAATCGGCGGTTGAGCCTGCGAATGGCGATCAGTGTAGGAATTGCGGCTTCGATATCGGCCGGGCTCGGGCGCGCCGGGATGAGACAGAGATCGGCGCAGGCGATGACGCGCATCGCCAAGCCGTTGGTCGTGGCAGCTGTGTCGATGATGGCAAGCGAAACGCCTTCGGCCTTCAGCCGCGCGATCAACGGTTCGAGCTCGGCAGGATCGGCAACGCGCTCGACGCGGGGATAGGGATGATCGCGGCGCTCTTTCCATTTCGAGATCGTACCTTGCGCGTCCGCCTCAATGAGAGCGACGCGCTCAGCTCGCTGCATTGCTGCCACCGCCAGTCCAACGGACAGCGTACTCTTGCCGCTTCCGCCTTTTTGCGTGACCAGGGCAAGGACGTGCATGTCCCGCGCTCCCCTTGAAACGGCAACGACGCGGAACTTAGACGTTGTCGGAAATAAACTTCTTGCAGCGCAAAAATACTACCGCAAGTCGCGATTCGTCTCAAGCGAACGCGAGGCTATCCCGGTATCGTACGTGGCAAGATCAGGAATACTGCATCACGCCATCGTCGATCCGACCGAAGCGCAACGAGACGATGTCGAGCGCGTAGTTCTGGTGGAGCCGCCAGGGCCGCTTCGAGCCCTGCTTCGGCATCTTGGCAATCGAGCGCTGCACGTAGCCCGAGGTGAAATCGAGCGAAGGCTGCGCGGTGATGGTGGGATCATCGTTGTGCGGCATGCACTGGCGGAAATTGTGCCGGTCCATGTAATTGATGAGGCGGCAGACATATTCGCAGGTGAGGTCGCATTTCAGCGTCCAGGACGCGTTGGTGTAGCCGAAGGCCGAGGCCATGTTCGGCACGTCGGCATACATCATGCCCTTGTAGGTCAGCGTGTTGGCGAAATCGACGGAGCGGCCGTCGACGCTGACCTCGAGGCCACCGGCGACCTGGAGCACCAGCCCGGTCGCCGTCACGATGATGTCGGCCGCCAGCTCGCGGCCGTCCTTCAGACGGATGCCATCATGCGTGAAGGTCTCGATCTCGCTGGTGACGACGCTGGCGCGCTGCTCGCGGATCGCCTTGAAGAGGTCGCCATCGGGCACGAGGCACAGCCGCTGGTCCCAGGGATTGTAGCGCGGCGTGAAGTGGGTCGCGACGTCGTAGTCCGGACCGAGCGCGATTCTCACGCCCTTGAGGATCAGATCCTTCACCTTCGCCGGCCTGCGCCGGCTGAGCTGGAAGAAGAACATCCCCCACATCACGTTGCGCCAGCGGATCAGGTGATAGGCGAACTTCGCCGGCAGATTGCGGCGCAGCTTGTTGGCGAGGATATCCTGCGCCGGGCGCGACACCACATAGGTCGGCGAGCGCTGCAGCATGGTGACCTGCTCCGCCTGCTTGGCGAGCTCCGGCACCAGCGTCACCGCTGTCGCGCCCGAGCCGATCACGACGACACGCTTGCCCGCGTAGTCGATGTCCTCGGTCCATTTCTGCGGATGCACGATGCGGCCGGCAAAATCAGCGGCGCCCTTGAACTCCGGCGTATAGCCCGCTTCGTATTTGTAATAGCCCGAGCACATGAACAGGAAGTTGCAGGTGAAGCGCACCAGCTCGGTCGCGCCCTCGCCCGTGATGCGCTCGGCCTCGACGGTCCAGCGCGCATCCGGCATCGACCACGCCGCGCGCTTGACGCGATGGTGGAAGCGGATGTGCTTATCGATGCCGTTCTCGCTAGCAGTCTCGCGCACATAGTTCAGGATCTGCGGCCCGTCGGCGATCGCCTTCGGATCGGTCCACGGCTTGAACGAATAGCCGAGCGTGAACATGTCGCTGTCGGAGCGGATGCCGGGATAGCGGAAGAGGTCCCAGGTGCCGCCGATGCAATCGCGTCCTTCGAGGATGACGTAGCTCTTGGCCGGACACTTGGTCTGCAGATGATAGCCGGCGCCGATGCCTGATAGCCCGGCGCCGACGATCAGCACGTCGAAATGTTCTTGTTGCATGGTTTCCTCCGCCGGGGCGGATTGTCCGCCTGCCGCTGCTGGCCGTCAATCGGCAATCAACGGACCGCAACTGCAAAGCGAGTTGAATTCCATGCCCCGAAACAACAAAGCCCCGGATCGCTCCGGGGCTTTGCGTCGATGGTTGGTCGAACCGGTGGCTCAGTAGCGGTAGTGGTCCGATTTGTACGGGCCTTCCTGCTTCACGCCGATATAGTCGGCCTGGTCCTTGCGGAGCTCGGTGAGCTTGACGCCGATCTTGGAGAGGTGCAGGCGGGCGACCTTCTCGTCGAGCGTCTTGGGCAGCACGTAGACCTTCTTCTCGTACTTGCCGTCCTTGTTGTTGGCGAACAGCTCGATCTGAGCCAGCGTCTGGTTGGTGAAGGACGCTGACATCACGAAGGACGGATGGCCCATCGCATTGCCGAGGTTCACGAGGCGGCCCTCCGACAGCAGGATGATGCGGTGCTTGTCGGGGAACTCGATCTCGTCGACCTGCGGCTTGATGTTGGTCCACTTCAGATTGCGCAGAGACGCGATCTGGATCTCGTTGTCGAAGTGGCCGATGTTGCAGACGATGGCGCGATCCTTCATCGCGCGCATGTGCTCGATGGTGATGATGTCCTTGTTGCCGGTGGCGGTTACGAAGATGTCCGCCCGCGGCGCGGCGTCTTCCATGGTCACGACCTCGTAGCCTTCCATCGCCGCCTGCAGCGCGCAGATCGGATCGACCTCGGAGACCATGACGCGGCAGCCGGCCTGGCGCAGCGAGGCGGCCGAGCCCTTGCCGACGTCGCCGAAGCCGGCGACCATCGCGACCTTGCCCGACAGCATCACGTCGGTGCCGCGGCGGATGCCGTCGACCAGCGATTCACGGCAGCCATAGAGGTTGTCGAACTTCGACTTGGTGACGCTGTCGTTGACGTTGATGGCCGGCCATAGCAGCGTGCCTGCCTTCTGCATGTCGTAGAGACGATGCACGCCCGTCGTGGTCTCCTCGGAAACGCCCTTGATGCTGTTGGCGATCCCGGCGAAGTAGCCCTTCGGCTTTTCCTTGAGCTGCTTCTTCAGAAGCGCGAAGAACACTTCCTCTTCCTCGGAGCCGGGCCTGTCGAGGAAAGCGGTGTCGCCGTTCTCGGCGCGCAGACCGAGATGGACATACATGGTGGCGTCACCGCCGTCGTCGAGGATCATGTTCGGGTGACCGCCGCCGTGCCAGTCGAACAGCTTGGCGGTGTAGTCCCAGTACTCGGTCAGCGTCTCGCCCTTGACGGCGAAGACGGGAATGCCGGCAGCCGCGATCGCAGCCGCGGCGTGGTCCTGCGTCGAATAGATGTTGCAGGAGACCCAGCGGATGTCGGCGCCGAGCGCGGCGAGCGTCTCGATCAACACGCCGGTCTGGATCGTCATGTGCAGCGAGCCGGCGATGCGCGCGCCCTTCAGCGGCTGCTTCGGGCCGTACTCCTCGCGGGTGGCCATCAGGCCAGGCATCTCGGTCTCGGCCAGCGAGAGCTCCTTGCGGCCGAAATCGGCGAGCGAAATGTCCTTGACGATGTAATCGGTGAAGCCGGGCTTCGCGTTCATGGCGAGTGTCCTGTTGTTGAACTCGTCATTCCGGGGCACCTCCAAGAGGCGAACCCGGAATCTCGACGTGATAGATGAGGATCCCGGGTTCGCTCGCGTACGCGCCCCGGGATGTCGCGTTTATTAGAGCGCGCGCTTGAGCTGCTCGACGAGGTCGGTCTTCTCCCAGGAGAAGCCGCCCTCGTTGTCGGGCGTGCGGCCGAAATGGCCGTAGGCCGAGGTGCGCGCGTAGATCGGCCGGTTGAGATCGAGATGAGTGCGGATGCCGCGCGGGGTGAGGTCCATCGCCTTGGCGGCGGCCTTCTCGAGCTGGTCTTCCGAAACCTTACCGGTGCCGTGGGTGTCAATGTAGATCGACAGCGGGCGCGCCACGCCGATGGCGTAGGCGAGCTGCAGCGTGCAGCGGTCGGCAAGACCGGCGGCAACGATGTTCTTGGCGACGTAGCGCGCAGCATAGGCCGCGGAGCGGTCGACCTTGGTCGGATCCTTGCCGGAGAACGCGCCGCCGCCGTGCGGGGCCGCCCCGCCATAGGTGTCGACGATGATCTTGCGGCCGGTCAGGCCGGAATCGCCGTCGGGACCGCCGATGTAGAACTTGCCGGTGGGGTTGATGTGCCAGATCGTCTTCGCGGTGATCCAGTCCTTCGGCAGCGCCTCGCGCACATAGGGCTCGACGATCTCGCGAACCTGGTTCGAGCTGAGGTCGGGAACCAGATGCTGGTGCGACACGACGATCTCGCGCACGCCGACCGGCTTGCCGTTCTCGTACTGCACGGTGACCTGGCTCTTGGAGTCCGGACCCAGCACCTTCTCCTTGCCGGAGTGACGGGCTTCCGAGATCAGGCGCAGGATCTTGTGGGCGTAGAAGATCGGCGCCGGCATCAGATCGGGCGTCTCGTTGGTGGCGTAGCCGAACATGATGCCCTGGTCGCCCGCGCCTTCTTCCTTGACCTCGCCCGGCTGCAGCGCATCGACGCCCTGGGCGATGTCGGCCGATTGCGGATGCAGGAGGATCTCGATGTCGCAGGTCTTCCAGTGGAAGCCTTCCTGCTCGTAGCCGATGTCCTTGATCGCGCCGCGCACGACGCTCTCGATCTGCTCGTTGGTCACCGACTTCGGGCCGCGGGTCTCGCCGGCGATCACCACCTTGTTGGTGGTCGCGAGCGTCTCGCAAGCGGCGCGGATTTGCCAGGGGTCGATGCCCGCCTTAGGCCCTTCACGGTAGAACAGGTCGACGATCTCATCGGAGATCCGGTCACAGACCTTGTCCGGATGGCCCTCGGACACGGACTCGCTGGTGAAGAGATAGGACGCGCGCATCAGTAACCCCTTGTTCCGCCGCTAGCCGGCGGGCGTTTGCGATGTTTACTTTTGATGATGTCAATCACGCCGGCGCGAGATGACGTAGGATTCGTCGAGAAACCAGAGCCCGTTGTACTTCCGCAGGACATCCCTGGCGGCATCCAGAGTGCGGCCGTTTTGAGTCATTTCTGTCAATCGGTCGTCCTCAATCTGAGCGACATACACCGCCGCATTCCACGCTGCAAAGGCCGTCGAGGTTCCGATGGTGCCGGTGACCTCGTTGGGCAGAGCTTCCATATCATACCTGAAGATCGAACGATTGTCCGCGTAGGCATTAAAATTTAAGTCGCGGCCCACCGATCCAAGTTCATACTTAACGGCACGCAGTAGCTCATGACGACTGACTGAGAAAGGATTTTCTCCCGGCCAGATCGCCTGGATCATTTCCATGCCCGGATCCTGCCCATGGGAGTGGATACCGATCAGCCTGCCGCCCGGCCGCAGCGCCCGCGCCAGAGGTGCAATGATCCGCTTGGCCCGGAAATTGACCGATGACAGGGCCCGGTAGGGCTGGGATGCGATGACGAGGTCGAAATTGGCCTCAGTCTGGCCCGGCCGCGGAATGGTCGAATCCAGCAGGAACCTGTGGTCCTCGCGATAGAGCACGAGGACGACCGGCCGCTCGTAGAGCGGCATGGCCGTGCGTGGGCTGATCGCAGCGCGCCAGTTCTGCTCCAGAAAGGGCCTCAGCTCCGCGATCTGCTGCTCGAACTCGCCCGACGAAGCGCCGCGGAGCGGCACCTCGTGCCAGACGGTGGCGGCCGCCGCGGCGGGCGACGCTGGCGTCAGCCAGGGCGCCTCGGCGTAGAACATGTTGGTGAACACGAACACTGATGCCGGGTGCTCGAAAATGCGATCCGGCACCTTCTCCAGCGTCAGGCGCAAATCCTCCAGGCTGAGCTCCTTGCCCGCGACGTAGAACGGCATGTGCGGAAAGCGCTGGTGCGTGGCGCGCAGCACCCGCGCCAGCACCGTTCCGTCGCCGACGCCGGCGTCGAACAGGCGCAGCGCCGGCGGGCGCGGATGGATCGAGGCAAGCTCCAGCGCGACGCGGTCCGCGATCACCCGCTTTTCGCTGCAGGTGTGGACGAACAGCAGGTATTTCTGGCGGTTCTCGAAGAAGCGGAAATTGCCGCGTGGATCGCGCTTCTCGGGCGGCACCTGAAGTCCCCGCGGCGGCGGCACGCCGCCGGCCATCGACGCCGCCATATAGGCCTGGATCCGCTCCAGCGTGTCGATGGTGATGCGCTTTCCCTCGCGCAGGCGGTGCACCAGCTTCCCATCGTTCACCGCGCGCCGGCCGAACGTCGATTCCGCCATGTCCGCCTTGCGGCAGAAGTCGGTGATCTGGCTCAGGATTTCGTCGTTCTTCATGAGTGGGAAATCGGTGGGCAGACGGATTGGGACCAATCTCCTAGCAAAATCTGCCCACTGAGGGAATAGCGGATCCAAGCGCCTCCTTCACAGTTTGCTCCGGCCGCGAGCCGCGCCCCACTCTGGCCCCGCCGAGCAACAACTGGCGCTTCTCCTCTGATCGGCTCCTTACCGTGCGCGCCTGCCCGGTCGCCCTGCTCGCCGCGATCCCGTGGTCCGCCCGCGGTCGCGCAGGCACGCGCAATCAGCTCGAGCCGAGCTGCACGGCGGACACGACGCCGGCAGACAAGATGATCAATGCCTGCGAAGGAATCATCGCGTGGGAGGTGAAGGAGCACGGCCCGCCGAGCGGCACGAGCTCAATCGCGGCAAAGCCAGGCGCGGCAAGGTGATCTCGACTCCGAAGAACAAGCACGTGCCCACGGTCGAACTCCTCTCTGTTGGGGTCTATCTGGCGGAGAAGTGACTCGTGCCCGGACGCAGCGCAGCGCTTCTCAGCGGTGCTCTGCAGAGCTGAGGCCTATAGCTCCGCGCAGCAAGTCGAGCAGCATGGGTTCCGGCTCTGCGCAGCAACGCTGGAGCGTTGCTGCGCAGAGCCGGGACACGGGTGAGCCTTAACGGCGGAGCCTTACTGCCCCCACACTTCCTTCGCGATCTCGACCGCGAGGCTGAGCTTGGCCCACTGCTCCTCCTCGGAGAGGATGTTGCCCTCTTCCGTCGAGGCAAAGCCACATTGCGGCGACAGCGCGAGCTGCTCCAAGGGCGCGAACTTGGCGGCTTCTTCCAGGCGGCGCTTGATGTCGTCCTTCTTCTCGAGCTCGCCGAACTTCGAGGTGATGACGCCGACCACGACGACCTTGTTGCCCTTGGGCAGGAAGCGCAGCGGCTCGAAGCCGCCGGCGCGGTCGCTGTCGTACTCCAGGAAGTAGCCGTCGTAATTGGTGCCGGCGAGCATGGTCTCGGCCACCGGCTCGTAGCCACCCGAGGAAATCCAGGTCGAGCGGAAATTACCGCGGCAGACGTGGGTCGTCACCACCATGTCGGCCGGCTTCTCCGCCAGCGCGTAGTTGATGATGCGCGCATAGATCTGTTGCAGCCCATCCGGATTATCGCCGCGCTCGCGTGCCTTCTGCAATTCGTCCTGCGAGCAGAGATAGGCCCAGACGGTGTCGTCGAACTGGAGATAGCGGCAGCCGGCGTCGTAGAACGCCTTCACGGCCTTGCGGTAGGTCTTGCCGAGATCTTCGTAGAAGGCGTCGAGATCGGGATAGACGTCCTTGGAGATCGACTTGCGTCCGCCGCGGAAGTGGAGCACTGCCGGCGAAGGGATCGTCATCTTGGCGGTGACGTGAGCCTGGTCGGCGACCTTCTTCAGGAAGCGGAAGTGGTCCAGCATCGGGTGGCTGTCTGGAAAGTCGAGCTTGCCGATGACGCGGACCGCATCGTGACGGGTCTGCACGCCCGTGAACTGGATGCCGGTGTCGGGGTGAAACAGCTCGCAGCCGGTGAGCTTGGCCAGGAAGTCGAAATGCCACCAGGAGCGGCGGAATTCGCCGTCGGTCGCGAGCTTCAGCCCAATCGAGGCCTGCTTGTGCACGACCTTCTCGATCTCCATGTCCTCGATCTTGCGCAGATCGTCGGCCGAGATCTCGCCCTTCTCCAGCCGGCTACGGGCTTCCTTGATCTTGAGCGGACGCAGGAGGCTGCCGACCTCGTCGGCGCGGAAGGGGGCTTTGGTTCGCTGCATGTGTTACTCCCTGGACATCTTAGTGGGCCGCCGCCCCGGCGACGCCGAGATGGCGCTCCAGGACAGAGGGGTCGGTCTTCAGCGCGGCGCTCGGAGCGTCGTGGACGATCGTTCCGCGCTCCAATATCACAACGCGATCGGCGAGCCCCAGAATCTTTTGGGCATTCTGCTCTACGATGATCGAGCAGATACCTCCGGACCGGGTGATGGTCCCGATCGCCTTCAAGAGTTCCTCGACGATGATGGGCGCAAGGCCCTCCATCGGCTCGTCCAGCAGCAGGACTTTCGGATTGAGGGTAAGTGCGCGACCGATCGCCAGCATCTGCTGCTCGCCGCCGGAGAGCTGGTTGCCGAAATTGCTCCGCCGCTCCTTCAGCCGCGGGAACATCTCGTAGACCTTCTCGACCGTCCAGGGACCGGGCTGCGCTACGGCGGTCATGTTCTCTTCCACCGTCAGCGAGCGGAAGATGTTACGCTCCTGCGGCACCCAGCCGATGCCGGCGCGCGCCCGCTGGTCGGGCCGCATCGCCGTGACATCGGTGCCGGCCAGCGCAATGGAGCCTGCGAAGCGGCGCGTGACGCCGACGATGGAGTTGATCAGCGTGGTCTTGCCGGTGCCGTTGCGCCCGAGCAGCGCCAGCACCTGTCCTTCGGCGAGGCGGAGCGTCATCTTCGGCAGCACCACCGCCTCGCCGTAGCCGGCGCGAAGCGAATCGATCGCGAGCAGGTCAGACATCGACCGCCTCCTCGCCGAGATAGACCGCCTTCACCTGCGGATCGCGCGCGACCTCTTCGGGCGGGCCTTCGGTCAGCAGCGCGCCCGAGACTAGCACCGAGATGCGATCAGCAAAGGAGAACACGAGGTCCATGTCGTGCTCGATCAGGAGCACGGTGACGTCCCGCGGCAGGCTGCCCACGACGGCGAGAATGTCGTGGCGCTCGCTCTCGGGCACGCCGGCGGCGGGCTCGTCGAGCAGCAGCACGCGCGGCTTGGCCGCAATGGCCACCGCGATCTCGAGCAGGCGCTGCTTACCATAGGGCAGCGTCACGGTCTCTTCGTTCATGACGTCGAGCAGATGGAAGCGGGAGAGCAGATCGGCGGTCTCGCCATTGACGTCACTGCGCGTGCCCATCCGTCGCCACCAGTCGCCGCCATGGCCGAGGCGCTCGGAGACCGCGAGCCCGATGGTCTCCAGGGGAGTCAGGTCCGGGTAGAGCTGGTTGATCTGGAACGTGCGCGACAACCCGCGCAGCACGCGCTTGTGCACCGGCAGATCGGTGATGTCCTGACCTTCGAGCAGGATGCGGCCTGCGTTCGGCTTCAGCACGCCGGTGAGCTGGTTGATGACCGTGGTCTTGCCGGCACCGTTCGGACCGATCAGCGCGTGGCGGGCGCCCTGCTCGACCTTCAAGGACAGATCGCGGGTGACGCGCAGGCCGCCGAACTGCTTTTCGAGATTCTGGGTTTCGAGCGCGATGGTCATGAATCGCTCTCCGGCACGGCAACGATCGCCTTGCGCCCCGCAATCCGCCTGATGATCAGGTTCGGCACATACAGCACCCAGCGATGCAGGCGCTGGCGGCCGACCAGCACGATCACGACCAGCACGAGCCCGATCCAGAACTGCCAGTATTGCGGCGTGATGGTCGAGAACAATTCCTGGAGCATGCGGAAGATCACCGCGCCGATCAGCCCGCCGTAGAGATAGCCGGTGCCGCCGATCACGAGCACCAGCATCAGGTCCGCGGAGCGCTCGAAGGCGAACACGTCGAGCGAGGCGATCGCGGTCGTCTGGGTGAACAGCGCTCCCGCAATGCCGGCATAGAACGCAGCCAGCGTATAGATCGCGACCAGGCGGCGGTTGACCGGAATGCCAATGGCGGCAGCGCGGAGAGGGTTGTTCTTGATGGCGCGCAGCGACAGGCCGAACGGGGAATTCACGACGCGGCGGGCGAACAGGAACAGCAGGAACAACACGGCGAGCGAATAGAAGAAGCCGGCCTTGCCGAACATGTCGAACGGGATCTCGCCGAAGATCGGCTGCATCTCGATGCCCTGCAGGCCGTCGGTCCCACCGGTGATATTGGAGAAGCGCTCGGCGAGCGCTTCCAGCAGCAACGCGATGCCGAGCGTCACCATCAGGCGCGTCAGGTCGACGCCGCGGATCACCAGAAAGCTGGTGGCAAAGCCGAGCACCATGGCGGCAAGGCCGGCGACGATCAGCGCCAGCACGGGCTCCTTGACGATGCCGTGCAGCGCCAGCAGCCCCGCGGCATAGGCGCCGACGCCGAAGAAGGCGGCATGGCCCAGCGAAACGATGCCGGCATAGCCGAGGATGAGATCGAGCGACATCGCGAACAGCGCGAGGCGCAGGATGTCGGTCATGATTAGATAGCGCGACGGAAATGCGAAGCCGCAGGCCAGCACGATCAGCCAGAAGGCGATTTCGCCGTAGTGCCAGCGCGCCTGGCGCTGGGCATGGTAGCCGACGTCGGAAGCAGCGCTCATCGGTGAACTCAACGCGCGGCCGTGCGGCCGAACAGGCCGTTCGGGCGCCAGATCAGGATCACGATCATGATGGTGTAGATCACGAAGGGGCCCATCTTCGGCACGTAATATTTGCCGGCGACGTCGCCGATGCCGAGCAGCAGCGAGGCGAGGAACGGGCCCGTTATCGAGGAGGAGCCGCCGACGGTGACCACGATCAGGAAGTAAATCATGAACTTCAGCGGGAAATACGGATCGAGGCCGAGGATCTCGGCGCTGAGCGCGCCGCCGAGGCCGGCGAGCCCGCAACCGAAGGCAAAGGTGAAGGCGAATACCTGCGGCACGTTGATGCCGAGACCGCTCGCGGCGCGGGGGTCATCGACCGCCGCCCGCAGGCGGCTACCGAAACGCGTCTTCGCCAGCACCATTTGAAGCGCGATGGTCAGCAGGCCGCAGATCACGATGATCATCAGCCGGTAGCGGCCGATACCGACGCCGAACAGATCGAACTGGCCTTGGAGCGCGGCGGGCAAATTGATGAAGACCCGCGAGGATCCCTGGATGTAATCGACGGCTGCCACCGACATGAAGGTCAGGCCGATCGTGAACAGCACCTGGTCGAGATGGCTGCGGGCGTAGAGATGACGGTACAGCGTCCTTTCGAGCGCGATGCCGATTGCAGCCGAGGACACGAAAGCGAGCGGCAAAGCGGCGAAAAACGGCCAGCCCATCCGGTTGACCAGCACCATGCAGATATAGCCCCCCGCCATCGCGAAGGCGCCGTGGGCGAGATTGACGAAGTTCATCAGGCCGAGCGTGACCGCGAGCCCGCAGGCGAGCACGAACAGCAGCATGCCGTAAGCGACGCCATCGAACAGGTTGGTGAGGATTGCGGTCATTGTCTCAGCTTGAGTAATCCGTCATGGCCGGGCTTGTCCCGGCCATCCACGTTCTTGTCTGGGCCGCCGCGTGGATGCCCGGGTCAAGCCCGGGCATGACGCTGGAGAGAGACCCGGGGTTCGCGCTCATGCGCGCCCCGGATGACGCGCTTTCGCGCGTCACTTCTTGGTCTTGCCGAGATCCTTGACCGCCTCGAAGGTCGCGAACTCGACATTGTAGAGTTCGCCATCCACCTTCTCGACCTTGCGGATGTAGATGTTCTGCACGATGTCGCGGGTCTCGGGGTCGATCGAGATCGGGCCGCGCGGGCTTTCCCACTTCTGACCCTTCATGGCCTCGATCAGCTTGTCGCCGTTGGTGTCGCCACCTGTCTTCTTCAGCGCCTCGTAGATCAGGTGGATGCCGTCATAGCCGCCCACGGCCATGAAGCCCGGACGGTTGCCGAAGGCCTTCTTGTAGGCCGCGACGAAATCCTTGTTCATCTGCGAGGGGTGCGCGGCGGAATAGAGATGCGCGGTGACCGTGCCGAGCACGGCGTCGCCCATGTTGTTGAGCAGATCGTCGTCGGTGACGTCGCCCGGCCCGATCACCTTGATGCCGGCCTTGTCGAGGCCACGCTCGGCATATTGCTTCATGAAGTTGCCGCCCTGGCCCGCCGGCACGAACACGAAGATCGCGTCCGGCTTTGCGTCCTTCATGCGCTGCAGGAACGGAGCGAAGTCGGGGTTCTGCAGCGGCACCTTGACTTCTTCGACCACCTCACCGCCGCCGGCCGCGAAATGCTGCTTGAAGAAGTTGAGGGCGTCATTGCCCGGCGCGTAGTCCGAGGTCAGCGTCGCGACCTTCTTGATGCCGTTCTTCACCGCCCAGTCGCCGATGATGGTCGAGGACTGCGCCAGCGTGAAGCTGGTGCGCACGATATAAGGCGAGCGTTCGGTGATAATGGAGGTGCCGGCCGCCATCACGACTTCAGGAATCTTGGCCTGGGTGGCCAGCGGCGCGGCGGCGAGCGCGGCCGGCGTCACACCGAAGCCGGCGATGAAGTTGACCTTGTCGTTGACGATCAGCTCCTGCGCGGCGGTCTTGGTCTTGTCCGGGATCGCGGCGTCGTCTTTCAGGATGATCTCGACCTTCTTGCCGGCGACGGTGTCGCCCTTCTGCTGCATGTAGAGCTTGATCGCGTTCTCGATCTGCTTGCCGGTCGAGGCCTGGCCGCCGGTCATCGGCAGGATCAGCCCGATCTTGACCGTGTCTTGCGCCTTGGCAGGCTCGACGGCCGCGAGGCCCGCGATCGCAACGACCGCTGCGGTGTGTAAAAAAATTCTGCGTTCGAACATCAGATGTCCCTCCCCTTCATTCCTCACCTCTTGTGCGCCGGACCGAGTACCCGGTCCTTGCCGCGCTTCACTCACGGACAAGCCATGCCGTGCGGCCACATGGCGTCCTCTGTAACCCCGTTGTCAATCGAACGTTGGGCGACCATTCGGCGCAAGCCGCGCAATCTGCCTCAACAACGGCGGAGAGCTATTTGTACGATTGTACAAATGAAATGGTCCTGTCAACGAAAAAGCCCTGTGACACTGGGCCGGAGGGCGATGGCTTTGCCACCCTACGAGGGCCGCACCACACCGGGGATGGAGGATTCAGTCTCTCATTTGCAGAATCCGGACATCTTAAGTGCGTCCGTGGCATGCCCCGTCCTACGATCCGTCAATGACAAATACCCGGTGTATACCGTACCAACAGCGGCGACCTCATCAAGTGCAAAATATGCCTATTATAATACCTTCTCTGTATACAGCTATGCCCTCCCTCGAATAGGCCAATTTTACCTATTGAGAGATATGGTTGCCGCTAACGCCTATGGCGCTCCACCATCCGCGCCCCGTCGGGGGCACGACCAGAGATATTCATGCGTTCTCGCTCGCTTTCGATCGCCGCCGCACTCGCCCTGCTCAATCTCGCAGGCTGCGGGACGGTCAACGAGAAGCTCTCCGCCGGGATGGGCGACTACGTCCCGCAATGGGCCGGCGGCCTGCCCGCTGATGCGCCGCCGCGGCCCGGCACGCCGCAATACGATGCCTACATGAAGGAGCGCGAGCGCAAGCGGCTGATGCCGGCGGCCGATCGCGAGAAGGAAGAACAGGCCCAGAAGGGCGCGACGGGGACGACGTCGGCTGGCGCGGGGCGCTGAGGAAGCGAATGGCGAATAGGGAGTAGCGAATAGGGCGCGCTCCCCCTCCACTCACCATTCGTCCCCCATTCGCTAATCCACGAACACCACGGTCTTGCGGCCGTTGAGGATGACGCGGTCGTCGAGATGGTAGCGGATGGCCCGGGCCAGCACGCGGCGCTCGATGTCACGGCCTTTGCGGACCAGATCTTCCGGCGTGTCACGATGGCTGATGCGCTCGACGTCCTGGTCGATGATCGGGCCCTCGTCGAGATCGCGCGTGACGTAATGCGCGGTGGCGCCGATCAGCTTGACGCCGCGCTCATGGGCCTGGTGATAGGGCTTGGCGCCCTTGAAACCCGGCAGGAACGAGTGGTGGATGTTGATGCAGCGCCCGGACAGCTTTGCCGAGAGATCGTCGGACAGGATCTGCATATAGCGGGCGAGCACCACCAGATCGGTCTTCGTCTTGCCGACGAGGTCCATGATCTGTGTCTCCTGCTCGCGCTTGGTCTCCTTGGTGACGGGCAAATGGTGGAAGGGGATGCCGCCGAAATCGAGCCCGGCATAGACCTCGCGTGGGTGGTTGGAGACGATCGCGGTCGGAATCATCGGCAATTCGCCGGTTCGCCAGCGATAGAGGATGTCGACCAGGCAGTGATCGGACTTCGACACCAGCAGCATCACCTTGCGATGCGCAGCGCGGTCGCGCATCTGCCATTCCATGCCGAAACGCTCGGCGATCGCGGCGAAGCCGGTCTGCAGTGCCGCGAGTTCCACGGCAAGATCGGCCGCTGTGAACACCACCCGCATGAAGAACTTCTTGGTCTCGACGTCGTCGAACTGCTGGGCGTCGAGGATGTTCTGTCCGTTATGAGCGAGAAACGTCGAGACCGCCGAGACGATGCCTGGGCGATCCGGACAGGACAGGGTCAGGACGTATTGATGGTCGGGCAAGGCTCGGCCCTTGATGAAGGTTTGTGCAGCGGAACGATCCAGCGGATTGCGCCCTGCTCTAGCACCGACCCGCCCTTGCGCCAATCCCAACCGCGGAGTCAGGATGAACGGACAATTGCGAATTCTCAACGGAGCATACCCATGGCCGACCGCTTGAACGGCTACCGCATCCTGATCCTGGAAACGCGCGAGGAGGCGCAGTTTTCCAAGCTTCTGGCCGAGCAAGGCGCCGAGGTCGTGCAATGCCCGATGTTCACCATCCACGATGCGCCGGATCCGGCTCCAGTCGAGGCCTGGATCCGCCGCGCCATCGACAAGCCCTTTGACGATCTCGTGCTGATGACCGGCGAAGGCCTGCGCCGCATCATGAAGCTCGCCCGTGCCCGCGGGCTCGACGCCGCCCTGGTCGCGGTGCTCGCCAAAGCGCAAAAATTCACCCGCGGCCCGAAGCCGGGCAAGGCACTGCGCGAGATCGGCCTCGAGGCGCAACAGACCACGGAGAAGCCGACCACCGAAGGCGTGATCGAGATGCTGGCCAGACTCGACCTGAAGGGGCGGCGCCTCGGTCTGCAGCTCTATCCCGACAAGGATCATAGCGCGCTGACCGGCGCGCTGGCCGCGCAAGGCGCCGACGTCGATACGGTGCTGCCCTACGTCTACGATTCCAAGGCTGCCGATGCCAACATCGTCGCCGCCATTGACGACATGGCAGAGGGACGCATCGACTCGATCGCCCTGACCAATCTCGGCCAGGTCCGCCGGCTGATCGAGGTTGCCAAGGCGCGCGGCAGCGAGACGAAGCTGCGCGCAGGTCTCGAACGCACGCTGATCGCATCGGTCGGCCCGGCCGTTTCCGGCGAGCTAGCAGCGCATGGCTTGCGCACGGACGTCTCGCCCGCCGACGAAGCCTATTTCATGCGTCCTCTGATCTCGGCCATGGCAAGTGCGTTGGCCGACAGGAAAGCGGCCAGCGCGGCGAGGTAAGAGCCGAGCGCGGGGGCGGCCTGCGGCGACTGCGATTGACACCGGCATCGCCAGCGTTAGGTTGCGCCACAGCAAGAAGAAACAACAAGGTTAAGGAAATCGCCGTGACACGCGTCATCGCGTCGTGAGCGCCACTGCACGACCTTCGGCGCTCGCGCCATTCCGCATCCGCAACTACCGCTTCCAGTGGCCGTCCGATCTGCTCACCTCCTGGGCCTTCGAGGTCGAGACGCTGGTGCTCGGCTGGTACGTCATCGTCGAGACCGGCTCGGTGCTGCTGCTCACGCTGCTGGCTTCACTCCAGTTCGTCGGAACATTGGTCGCGCCCGTGTTCGGCATGATCGGCGACCGGATCGGCCATCGCGATCTCCTGGTCGTCATGCGCCTTGCCTATACGGCGCTGTCGTCGACCATCATGGTCCTGGCGCTGAGCGGTCATCTGTCGCCGCTGAGCGTCATGATCATCGTCACGATCATGGGCTTGATCCGCCCCTCCGATCTCGGCGTTCGCGGCGCGCTGCTCGCCGATATCATGCCGGCCGAGCAGCTGGTGGGCGCCATCAGTGTTGCGCGCACGACCCAGGACAGCGCGCGCATTGCCGGAGCGTTGACGGGGGCCGGGCTGTTCGCCGTGCTCGGTATCGGCCTCGTTTATGTGGCGATCGCCTGCCTTTACTTCACGGCAGCGCTTCTCATGCTCTGCCTGACCCAGCCGAAAAGGACCGTCACCACGAGCGATCTTCCCGCAAGCAGCCACACCGTTTCGCGGCTGCTTGGCGACCTCAAAGAGGGGATCGTCTATGCCTGGAACGGGCCGGCAATGCGCGCGGCGCTGTGCGTCGCTTTTCTGGCGAATCTCACCGCATTTCCTTTCACGGGCGGATTGTTGCCCTACATCGCGCGGGAGATCTTTCACACTGATCAGACCGGCCTCGGATATCTCTCGGCGAGCTTCGCCGTCGGCTCGCTAATCGGCTCCATCACGCTCAGCCTAGTCAGTGGCGTACGCATTGCCCGACTCCTGATCGGCGCAACGCTGGCCTGGTACGCAATGCTGCTGGTGTTCGTCGAGGTCAGGACGATGCCGGTGGCGATGGCCTGCCTCGTCCTCGCCGGTATCGCCCAGAGCATGTCGATGATCTCGGCTGCCGTCATCCTGATGCGCACCGCGAGCGCACATCTGCGCGGCCGTGTCATGGGCGTGCGCATGATGGTGATCTATGGCTTGCCGATCGGACTGCTCGCGGCCGGCAGCCTGATCGACGTCATCGGCTATTCCGCGACGGGCTCGCTTTATGCCGGCGCAGGATTCGTCGCGATGCTGGCAATCGCGATCCGCTGGCGCGCCGATCTGTGGCCGGCGCACGCGCCGGCCAATGCGCGATGACGGCGTCCCCGTAACGACGTCAGACCTCCACCGGCGGCGATCTCAGAGGAAGCAACGCCGCCACCCGCGAATCGCGCAAATAGAGACCGCCCCAGGCAAGACCAGCAAGATAGACGCCGAACAGCATATGGCTGAAGAGCGGGTTGCCGACCCGCAAGTGAACAGCCACCGTGCCGCCCATATAGGCGGTCAGCAGGATCGCACCGAGCAAGGCCGTTCGCGGGAGGCCGTAGAGCGCGGTGCAGGCCAGCGCCACCACGCCCAGCGCGCGCGCCAGATCGGCCGACGGGGGATAGCCGAGCTCGGCGGTCGCGTTGATCACGACGTCCAGCGGGACGAGCTTCATCCCGGCATCAAACAGCATGAAGGCAATCACGAGCCCGCTCATGACGGAGCCGGCCACGTGTCTCGACTTGGACATCGTCATCCCCTACGACGCCTTCCCCTTGAGAAGGGCGACGATGGCCATCGCATGGCCGTGGCCAAGGCCGAACTCGTCCTTGAGCGCGGCCACGATGGCACCCGCTTTCACGCCGGCGGCCAGTCCCGCTCCGGTCGAAAAACTCCGGTCCTTGCCCCATTTGCGAAACTGTTCCGGGCTCTTGCCGGTCTTGGCCTGGATATTATCAAGATAGGCCTTGAAACTCACCGCAGCGCTCCTCCGATGTTTGCTCCACCAGCGCGGCCGGAGCGATCCAGGCATATTGCGGTCAGGACGTAGTCGTCTTGTATGAAAACGACAATTGCGGCCGCTCGCGCGAGAGGCGCGCAGGCGTCATGCCGATCAGTTGCCTGACCGAGCGGGTAAGATGGGCCTGATCGAAATAGCCGGCGCCCGATGTCGCGTCGAGAACGGAGCTGCCGCTCACCAGCAAGGCCGCGGCGCGACGCGCCCGCTCGATCTGCTGATGGCTGCTGAACGTCATGCCCGTAACGCGGCGAAAGTGGCGCTGAACCGAACGCCGGCTCATCCAGTCGACGTCGCCGTCGATCGCCGCATCGGTCGCGTGGCTGCGTGCGATGACACCCGCGCGCGCCATGCGAGCGACGAGACTTTCCGCATCGTCATAGCCTGGAATGTCCCAGCTCAGACCCGAAAACAGAAAACGGCCGTTGGGCAGCACCGGCAACTGCATGTTTTGATGGTCGATCAGTGCGCTCGTCGGTATCTCCGGCAGGTAGGTTCCCAGCCGAAACCGGATCGCGAGCCATTCGCCGCTCGCGGGACATTCGACGAGTGTCCCGCGGGTGACCGGCCCTCGGAGCGTCACCGCCAGAAGCTCCGGGAGCCTGGTGACCACAAGCTCGATATTTCCCTCGGCCATCGACAGGAACGAGCCGCCACGCCGGCTCCGGCTGCGCCATACCCGCTCGACGTAAGGCGAGTCCGACGCGCGATGGTCGAACTCTATGAGCACGGAAGCACCGGGAATGCGCAGATCATCGTTCCTCCCCGTAGCTCCCGAGCCGCGCGATATCGAGGATCGTGACCCCGCCATATTCCAGCCGCAGCAGCCCCTCCTTCTCCAGCCGGTTCAGCGCGCGGTTGGCGTTCTGGCGGGACATGCCGGAGAGCCCGCCGATCTCCTCCTGGGTGATCTCCAGATGCGCGGTCGATTCCGGATAGAGGATCGGGTTGAACAGCGAGGCGATGCTGCGGGCGAGGCGCGCGGTGGCATCGAGCGTGCGGTTGACCTCGAGCATGCCGATGAACTGGCCGAGCCGCTCGTTGAGTTGGCGCACCAGGAAGCGGTTGAAGCCGACGCTGTTCTCGAACAGCCACATGAAGGCGCTGCGTTCCATCAGCGCGATGCGGCTGTCGCGCAGCGCGACCACGTCGTAGCGGCGCGGCTCGTTCTTGAGCACGCTGCCCTCGCCGAACCAGGCCCCTGCCGTCAGCCCGGCAAGGCTGGTCTCCTTGCCGTCGCGCGAGACCCCGCCCATGCGGGCAAGGCCGCCCACCATGCCGGCCCAATAGGCAAAGATATCACCGCGCATGAACACGCTCTCGCCGGTGCCGTAGGACCGTTCCGTAATTCCGGCGCGCGCGACCTCGATCTCGGCTGGTGTGAGCTCACGCGACCAGGCGGCAATGCGCTTCAGATGATCCTCTGAAATCATGATCTCGAAGCCAGCCGCACCGTTCAGTCACCCCATGCTCCTGTTGCACTGCAACAGAATCCCTTCGGCTATCCATCCGACGAAAGATGGAGACCCGCTCGGCCCGACAACTTTGTCGCAGAATTGTCAGGCCGGAGACATTTCAAAATAGCGCTTTCCCCTATTGAGGACCACCTCGGGCGATGCGGCTTTTGATCCCTCACGGGAACGAAGGTGGCGCCGGTCCGGTCGAGACCAATAGCTGCATGGTCTGGCCGGCACGACCGTACTAGGATCGCCTGACAGGAACGGAAGAGCGCCAATCAAGCGCCATCACCGGGAGGGATTCGTTTGGTGGCTACCAGTCTCGAAGTGCGCGGCGTGTCCTTACGATTCGGCGGCGTCCGCGCGCTGACCGACGTCAGCTTCGCCATCAGGGCAGGCGAGCTGTTCTCGATCATCGGCCCCAACGGCGCCGGCAAGACCTCGATCGTGAACTGTATTTCCGGTCGCTATAAGCCGACCGAAGGCCAGCTGTTCTATCAGGACCGCGACATCACCGGCTTGACGCCGAATGCCCGCGCCTCACTCGGCATCGGCCGCACCTTCCAGAATCTCGCGCTATTCCACCACATGAGCGTGCTCGACAACATCATGGTCGGCCGCCATCACCTGCTGAGGAACAATTTCCTCACGGGCTCGCTGTACTGGCTCACCGGCGCGCGCAGGGAGGAGCTCGAGCACCGCCGCAAGGTGGAAGAGATCATCGACTTCCTCGATCTGCAGTCGGTGCGCAAGGCCACCGCCGGCACCCTCTCCTACGGCCTTCGCAAGCGCGTGGAGCTCGCCCGCGCCATGGCGCTGGAGCCGCGCCTGATCCTTCTCGACGAGCCCATGGCCGGCATGAATTTCGAGGAGAAGGAGGACATGGCCCGCTACATCGTCGATCTCAACGAGGAGTTCGGGATGACGGTGGTGATGATCGAGCACGACATGGGCGTGGTGATGGATATCTCGCATCGCGTCATGGTGCTGGATTTCGGCAAGAAGATCGCCGAGGGCGATCCGGCGACAGTGCTCGCCGATCCGCACGTCAGGCGTGCCTATCTCGGCGAAGAGGACGAGGTGCTGGTCGATCCCGATGATGCCTCTCCGGCGCAGGAGAGCGCGGCATGATGGATTATGCGGGCCGCGTCGCGCAGGCCGACACCTATCCGAAGATGCTCCGGCTCAATGCCAGGGAGCACGGCGACGAGATCGCAATGCGCGAGAAGGATCTCGGGCTCTGGCGCATCTTCACCTGGAACGACTATCAGGCCCGCGTGCGCGATTTCGCGCTCGGCCTCATCGAGCTCGGCCTGGGCCGCGGTGATGTCATCGGTATCATCGGCGACAACCGGCCCGACTGGGTCGCGGCAGAAGTTGCGACGCATGCCATTGGCGGCCTCAGCCTCGGGCTCTATCGCGACGTCCTGGACGAGGAAGCTTCCTATCTCCTCAACTACGGCGAGGCGCAGGTGGTCTTCGCCGAGGACGAGGAGCAGGTCGACAAGCTGCTCATCCTTGCAGAGCGCGTGCCGAAGCTGAAGCACATCATCTATTCCGATCCGCGTGGGATGCGGAAATACGACGACCCGCGCCTGATGCCGGCGGAGAAGTTCGCCGAACTCGGCCGCGCGCGGGCAGCACGCGAGCCGGAACTCTACGACAGATTGGTCGATGCCACCGAGGGCGAGGACGTCGCGATCCTGTGCACCACGTCCGGCACCACCTCGCATCCGAAGCTCGCGATGCTCGCCGCCGGCCGCGTACTCGGCCATTGCGCCACCTATCTCGCCTTCGACCCCAAGGGTCCCGACGACGAATATGTCTCGGTGCTGCCGCTGCCCTGGATCATGGAACAGGTCTACGTGCTCGGCAAAGGTCTGCTCTGCCGGATGAAGATCAACTTCGTCGAAGAGCCGGACACGATGATGAACGATCTGCGCGAGATCGCACCGACCTTCGTGCTGTTCGCGCCCCGCGTCTGGGAATCGATTGCCGCCGACGTCCGTGCCAAGGTGATGGACGCAACGCCCTTCAAGCAGCGCCTGTTCGACATCGGCATGAAGTCGGGCCTTGCCGCGCTCGAACAGGGCAAGCGCTCGGGCTTTGCCGACGCGATCCTGTTCCGCGCACTGCGCGATCGCCTCGGCTTCACCCGGTTGCGTTCGGCCGCGACCGGCGGTGCGGCGCTCGGGCCTGACACCTTCAAGTTCTTCCAGGCCATGGGCGTGCCGCTGCGCACGCTCTACGGTCAGACCGAGCTGCTCGGGGCCTACACGCTGCATCCCGAGGGCAAGGTCGATCCTGATACCACCGGCGTACCGATGGCCGATAATGTCGAGATCCGTATCGACAATGCCGACGTCCACGGCGTCGGCGAGATCGTCGTGCGGCACCCCAACATGTTCCTCGGCTACTACAAGAACCCCGAGGCCAGCGTCGCCGACATCAAGGACGGCTGGATGTGCTCGGGCGACGCCGGCTATTTCAACGCCGACCACCAGCTCGTCGTGATCGACCGCATCAAGGATCTCGCCGAGACCTCCCGCGGCGAGCGCTTCTCGCCGCAATTCATCGAGAACAAGCTGAAATTCTCGCCCTATATCGCGGAAGCCGTGGTGCTTGGGGCCGGCCGCGACGCGCTCGCGGCAATGATCTGCATCCGCTACTCCATCATCTCGAAATGGGCGGAAAAGAACCGCCTCTCCTTCACGACCTACAGCGACCTCGCCTCACGGCCGGAGGTCTACGCGCTGCTGCAGAAGGAGGTCGAGACCGTCAACGCCACGCTGCCGCCGGCCCAGCGCATCTCGCGCTTCCTGCTGCTCTACAAGGAGCTCGACGCCGACGACGGCGAGCTCACCCGGACGCGAAAGGTGCGCCGCGGCGTCATCAACGAGAAATACGCCGGCATCATCGACGCCATCTACCGCGGCGATTCCGACATCCCCGTCGACACCGTGATCCGCTTCCAGGACGGCACCACGCAGCGGGTGCGAACGACGCTGCGCGTGGTGGACCTCGGCGGGCACGGGCACATGGCGGAGGCTGCGGAGTGATACAGATCCTCGTCATGCGCGGGCTTGACCCGCACATCCATCCTCTTCCGAACAGTCTTCCTTCCTCATCGATGGATTGCCGGGTCAAGCCCGGCAATGACGGGCTGAGTCACTCAACATGAACACCGCCTTCCTCATCCAGCTCCTGGTCAACGGCCTTGTGGTCGGCACGCTCTATGGCGTAGTCGCGATGTCGTTCGTGCTGATCTACAAGGCGACGCAGGTCGTCAACTTCGCGCAAGGTGAATTGCTGCTGGTCGGCGCCTGGGTGTGCTGGGCCTTGCTGGCGAAATACCAGGTGCCGTTCTGGATCGGCATGCCGATCACGCTGGTGTTCATGTTCGTGTTCGGCATCGCGGTGCAGGTGCTGATCCTGCGGCCGATGATCGGCGAGCCCATCATCTCGGTGATCATGGTGACGATCGGCCTCTCCACCGTGCTGCAGGCGACGCTGAAATGGATGTTCGGCGTCAATCCGCAGCCGTTCCCGCGCGTGTTCGAAAGCCAATCGGTCGACCTGTTCGGACTGCAGATCCAGACCGTCTACGTCATGAGCCTCGTGGTGTCGGTCGCGATGATGATCGGCATGGCCTGGTTCTTCCGCGCGTCGAAGTACGGCCTTGCGATGCGCGCCACCGCGTTCAACCAGCAGGTGGCGCAGTCGCTCGGCATTTCCGTCAAGAGCGTGTTCGCGATGGCCTGGGCGATCTCGGCGACCGTCTCGGCGGTCGCCGGCGTCGTCGTCGCCGTCGTCAATGGCGTGTCCTCGGGCCTTGCTGCCTACGGCATCAAGGTGTTTCCGGCGGCGATCCTCGGCGGGCTCGATTCCGTCGGCGGCGCGGTGCTCGGCGGCATCATCATCGGGCTTCTGGAGAACGTCGCCCAATATGTCGACAGCGAGTATCTGCACTGGGGCAATCTCTACGAGATCGCACCGTTCTACGTTCTCATCATCGTGCTGATGATCAAGCCCTACGGCCTGTTCGGCACCCACGACATCGAGCGGATCTGATCCATGGCCGGCCCTGCCCTCATTCCCGCTGGTGATTTCCGCACCACTTACGCCGCGGACACCACGATCTTCCCGACCACCACCAGCCGCAACTTCGCGATTCTGGGCGTCGCGCTGCTCTGCCTCGCGCCGCAACTCTTCAGCGGCTACTGGCTCAGCATTTTGATCCAGATCGGCATCTTCTCGATCGCGGCGCTCGGCCTTAATATCCTGGTCGGCTTCACCGGCCAGATCTCGATCGGACACGCGGCCTTCTTCCTGCTCGGCGCCTTCACCTCGGCCTACATCTCCAACAATGCGCCGATCCCGGTGTTCTTCGCGATCCCGCTCGCGGGACTCGTGACGGCGCTGGTGGGACTGATCTTCGGCATCCCCGCGGCGCGGCTGAAAGGACTCTACCTCGTCATCGCGACGCTGGCCGCGCAATACATCCTGCTCGACTTCTTCTCCCGCGCCGAATGGTTCTCCGGCGGCTCGGTGCCGGTAAGCGCCGAGCCGTTCTCGATCTTCGGTTACACGCTGCGGGGCGACCGGCAGTATTTCTACGTCGTGCTGGCCTATGTGCTCTTGAGCTACATCCTCGTCACGAACCTGATGCGCACGCGCGACGGCCGCGCGCTGGTGGCGATCCGCGACCATTATCTCTCCGCGGAGATCATGGGCATCAATCTCACCAAGTACCGCACATTGTCGTTCGGTCTCGCCGCCTTCTTCGCCGGCATCGCGGGCGCGCTCTATGCGCACTATCAGCTCGTGGTCTCCCAGGAAGGTTTCGGGATCGAGCGCTCGATCCTGTTCCTTGCCATGATCATCATCGGCGGCACCGGCTCGATCATGGGCACGCTGATGGGCACCGCCTTCGTGGTGCTGCTGCCCGAGGCGATGGAGTTCGTCAGCCACTATCTCAAGGGCGGCGCGATCGACAAGGCACTGTCACTCAACAACAACATCACCTTCCTGCGCGAGATCGCGATCGGGCTGATCATCATCGCATTCCTGATGTTCGAGCCTGACGGGCTCGCGCATCGCTGGCGGCAGATCAAGGCGTACTGGAAACTCTACCCGTTCTCGCATTGAGCACAGGCAAGTTCACTTTAACAATAAACAGGAGGAACCGACCCATGAAGATGAAGTCCCTTTTGAGCACCGCATCGCTCGCGATCACGATCACCGCATACGCGGCAGGCGCGCAGGCGCAGATCGCGATCGGGCATCTCGCCGACTATTCCGGCGGCACTTCCGACGTCGGCACGCCGTTCGGGCAGGCCGTCGCCGACACCTTCGCCTGGGTCAACAAGAATGGCGGCATCGGCGGCAAGCAGGTCAACCTCGACACCAACGATTACGGCTACCAGGTGCCCCGCGCGATCGCGCTCTACAAGAAATGGTCGGCTCCGGACAACAAGGTCGCCGCGATCATGGGCTGGGGCACGGCCGACACCGAAGCGCTGACCGGCTTCCTCGCCCAGGACAAGATTCCCGACATGTCCGGCTCCTACGCCGCGGCGCTGACTGATCCGGAAGGCGTCAGCGGCAAGGCCAAGCCCGCGCCTTACAATTTCTTCTACGGCCCGAGCTATTCGGACGCGTTGCGCGCGATGCTAATGTGGGCGGCCGAGGACTGGAAGGCCAAGGGCAAGCCCGGCAAACCCAAATTCGTGCACATGGGTGCCAACCATCCCTATCCGAACGCGCCGAAGGCCGCCGGCGAGGCCATGGCGCAGGAGCTCGGCTTCGAGGTGCTGCCGCCGCTGATATTCGCTCTGACGCCCGGTGACTACAGCGCGCAGTGCCTGAGCCTGAAATCGTCCGGAGCGAACTACGCCTATCTCGGCAACACCGCCGCCTCCAACATCTCGGTGATGAAGGCCTGCAAGACGGCCGGGGTAGACATCCAGTTCCTCGGCAATGTCTGGGGCATGGACGAGAACGCCGCCAAGACCGCGGGCGATGCCGCAAACGGCGTGATCTTCCCGCTGCGGACAGCGGTGAGCTGGGGCGGCGACGCGCCCGGCATGAAGACGGTGATGGAGATCTCGAAGATGTCCGACGCCAGCGGCAAGGTCTATCGTCCCGTGCACTACGTCGCGGCCGTCTGCTCGGCGATGTACATGAAGGAAGCGATCGACTGGGCCGCAAAGAACGGCGGCGCCACCGGCGAGAACGTCGCCAAGGGCTTCCACCAGAAGAAGGACTGGGTGCCATCGGGCATGGAAGGCGTCTGCAATCCCTCCACCTGGACCGAGAAGGACCACCGCGGCACGCTGAAAGTGGATCTCTATCGCACCAAGATCTCGGGCTCGACCGATGGCGACCTCAACGATCTCATGGCCAAGGGCACGATCAAGCTCGAGAAGGTCAAGACGGTGGAGCTGCCGCGCAAGCCGGAACTGCTGGGGTGGTGAGCAAACTCCGACGTCATGGCCGGGCTTGTCCCGGCCAGCCACGTCTGACCTCACCGCACGAAGCAGGTGGATGCCCGGGACAAGCCCGGGCATGACGAGCGCAGCAATTTGGTAGGCTCACCAATGACCGACACCCTCGAAGCGTCCCGCGCCAAGCCAACCGCCGTGGCGTCCGCTCCCCTCCTCGCCGTGCGCAACATCGAGGTCGTCTATGACGATGTGATCCTGGTGTTGCGCGGCCTCAGCCTCGACGTGCCCAAGGGCGCGATCGTAGCGCTGCTCGGGGCCAACGGCGCCGGCAAGTCGACGACGCTCAAGGCGATCTCGGGGCTGCTCAAGACCGAGGACGGCGAGGTGACGCGCGGCGAGATCCTGTTCGAGGGCGAGCGGATCAACGGCATCGATCCCGACAAGATCGTCCGCCGCGGCATCTTCCAGGTGATGGAGGGCCGGCGCATCGTCGCCGACATGACCTCGCTCGAGAATCTCAAGCTCGGCGCCTTCACGCGCCGGGACCGCGAGGTCGACGCCGACCTCGACATGGTCTTCAGCTATTTCCCGCGCTTGAAGGAGCGCACCGGCCTTGCCGGTTATCTCTCCGGCGGAGAGCAGCAGATGCTCGCAATCGGCCGCGCGCTGATGGCGCGCCCGAAAATGATCCTGATGGACGAGCCTTCGATGGGCCTCTCGCCGCTGCTGGTGAAAGAGGTGTTCTCGATCATCCAGAAGATCAACCGCGATCTCGGCGTCACCATCCTCCTGGTCGAGCAGAATGCGCGCGCGGCGCTCTCCGTGGCGAGCCACGGCTACATCATGGAGCAGGGCAAGGTTGTGCTCGACGGCAGCGCCGACGCATTGCGCGACAACGAGGACGTCAAGGAATTCTACCTCGGCGGCGCCGGCGACCAGCGCAAGAGCTTCAAGAACCTCAAGAGCTTCAAGCGGCGCAAGCGCTGGCTGTGATCCACAAGGAGCCTAGCCGAGCACCTGCTCGGCTTCCGTGACCGCGCAGAGAACATGATAGAACGACGACGCAGGAATGGTGTCGATCAGCGATTTGCCGTCGCGATCGAACTGGTCGTACCAGCCGCCCTTGACGGGATGGCTGAGATAATGCCGTTCGAGCCGCACCAGCGCCGCGCGCGCCTCGTCCGCCGCTCCCGCCTGGCCGGATTCGGCCTGCGCGATCCACGCCTTCGCGATCTCGGTTTGCGGCCACAGCCGGCGCGTGCTGCGGCGGATGTTGCCGCTTGCATCGCCCTCGTCGACGAGGCAGCCCGTCGCCTCGTCACGATAGCGCAGCGAGGTCTCCAGCAGTTCCGCACGACGCTGGCCGGTCGGGCACCCCGTGATGCGTTCAAAATTCTTCAGCAGCCAGACCCATTCCGCCTGGTGACCCGGCTCGACGCTGACCGGCTCGATCTTCGACCAGTCCTCCTCGAAATATTCCGACAATACGTGCCTCTGCTTGTCGTAGAGGTTGGCGAGGAACAATGCGAAGAATTCTCCGGCACGGTTCTGGAACGACAGATCGTGGGTCGCCTCGAAGCACGCGATCATCGCCTCGAACAGATGCATATGCGGGTTCTGCCGGCGCGGCAGCGAGACCGGAAGGCCTTCGTGAACGCCGCCATGCGGCGAGCGCAGGTGTCCGTCGAGGAAGGCGAGCAGCGCATCTATCTCGGCGCGGACCTGCGTATCCTGGTCGAGCGCATAGACGCTGGCGAGCGCAAACAGGATGAAGGCGTGGTCATAAGCATCACGCCGGGCATCCAGCACCGATCCGTCCGGCGTCAGCCGGTGCACATAGCCAGGCCGGCCATCGGGCGCCTTCGCTTTGGCCAGCAGGTGCTCCAGCCCCTTCAACGCAATCGCGCGCCCCTCGGGATACCAGCCCATCTGTGCCGCCTTGGCGTAGCACCAGATCTGGCGGGCCTGCACGAACACGCGCCGGGGCGCGGCGGCATCGGCCGCACCGTCGCGGTGCAGCCGGTCGATGAAGCCGCCTGCGGCGTGATCCCAGCCGACCGTCGACCACAGCGGCAGCGCCTCGTCGATCATACGGCGCTTCAGGCGCGCAACAACGTTCGACGCCTCGTCCGCCGCAATGATTCCTTCGTCCGCCATCGGGTCCCTTTCAAGCCTCGCCACTGGCGGTCTGATAGCCATGCCGGTGGCGGCGCGCAACGGATGCCAACACGGAAAGAACAGCCATGACCGCCCATTACGACGCCCGCGAGACGCGTGAGCAAACCGCGCGCGAGGCCGACCTGTTCGCCCGCCTGCCGGAGGTGCTGCGAGCCGCGATGGCCGCCCCGGCCTATGCCGAGCGGCTCAAAGGCTTAGATCCCGCCGCCGTGACCTCCAGGGCGGCTCTGGCGGATTTGCCGGTGTTGCGCAAGTCGGAACTGCCCGCCCTGCACAAGGCCTCCGCGCCCTTCGGAGGCTTCGTGGCGGCGGCGCCTGGCTCGTTCGCCCGTCTCTTCACCTCCCCCGGTCCGATCTTCGAGCCGGAAGGGCGACAAGCCGATCCCTGGCGCGGCGCAAGGGCGCTGTTCGCAGCCGGGTTCCGCCCCGACGACATCGTCCTCAATACCTTCAGCTACCATCTCACCCCCGGGGGATTCATCTTCGATGCGTCGGCGCGGGCGCTAGGGTGCGCGGTGATCCCCGCCGGCCCCGGCAACACAGAGCAGCAGTTCGAGCTGATCGAGGCCTACCGGCCGGTCGGCTACAGCGGCACGCCGGACTTCTTGAAGATCCTGCTCGATGCCGCCGCAAGCTCGGGGCGTGACATTTCCTCGATCAAGCGCGCGCTGGTCTCGGGCGCAGCGTTTCCGCCCTCGCTCCAGGCCGAGATCAAGGGGCGCGGCATCGATGCCTACCAGGCCTTCGGCACCGCCGATCTCGGCCTCATCGCCTTCGAGACCGAGGCCCGCGAAGGCATGGTCGTGAACGAGGACCTGATCCTGGAGATCGTCAAGCCCGGCACTGGCGATCCGGTCGCACCAGGTGACGTCGGCGAGATTGTCGTGACTTCGCTCGACCCGCACCATCCCTGGATCCGGCTCGCGCTCGGCGACCTCACCGCGGCCCTGCCCGGCACGAGCCCGTGCGGGCGCACCAACATGCGCATCAAGGGCTGGATGGGCCGCGCCGACCAGACCACCAAGATCAAGGGCATGTTCGTCCGTCCCGAGCAGATTGCCGAGATCGGCAAGCGCCACGCGGAGCTCGGAAGACTTCGCCTCATCGTCACGCGCCAAGGCGAGACCGACGCCATGACGTTGAGAGCGGAAGCTGCGCCCCCTAGCGACTCCCTACGCGACGACATCGCGGCCAGCTTGCGCGCGATAACGAAGCTCGGAGGAGCCGTCGAGCTGGTCGGTCCCGGCACGCTGCCGAATGACGGCAAGGTCATCGTGGACGAGCGCTAACCTCAGCTCGATTTCGACAGCAGGTCATTGCCGGGGCTGAGCACATCCCTCCGCGAATGCGGGAGCGCGGAACGAACTCGCGGCACGACGAAGATGACGAGCGTAGAGCCCGACCTTCGGGCCATGGCTGCGATGCCGCCGGGCGCAGGAACCTTGCATCGTCCGGGCTGCTCCCGTATTACCAGACCACGCTGCGATATGGCCGGAATCGGCCCTTTCTGGACCCCAAAACGTGCTTGACCGAACCCTCGTCACGATCGCCGAGACGGAGACCATTGAGGAAGCCTTCCGGCGCCTGAACGCGAACATGCTCGGCATCCTGTTCGCGCAGGACGCGAGTGGGCGAATCGTCGGCGCCGTGACGGACGGCGACATCCGCAGGCGCATGCTCACCGGTATCACGATCCAGGACCGGGTTGTGTCCTGCATCAACCGCAAATTCGTCTGGGCACCGACCGGCGGGCCACGCGAGCAGATCCTCAAGCTGCTCGACCAGCGCGTCCACGTCGTGCCGATCCTCGATGGCGAGGGACGGCTGGTCGACGTGTTCAGCCGCGAACTGTTCAACCTGTCGGAAGAGAGCGAGGTGTTCGCGCGCGCCCGCTCGCCGGTGCGGATCAGCTTCTCCGGCGGCGGCACCGACCTGACGCACTACTTCGTGGCGAATGACGGCGGCGCGGTCATCAGCGCCACGATCAAGATGTACGCTCACGCGACGCTGCGGCGCCGGAGCGATCCCAGCATCCGGATCTACTCGCACGACTTCCGCCGCACGGTCGAGGCCGACAATCTCGCCGAGCTCGGAACGGGCGGAGATCTCGCACTGATCAAGTCCGTCGTGCGCCTGATCAAGCCGACTTACGGATTCGAGCTCGAAGTGTCCGCCGACTTCCCGGTCGGCTCCGGCCTCGGCGGCTCCGCGGTGGTCTCGTCGGCGATCATCGGCTGCTTCAACGAATTTCGCAGCGACCAGTGGGACCGCCACGAGATCGCGGAGATGGCGTTCCAGGCCGAGCGGCTGATGCTCAACATCCCAGGCGGCTGGCAGGATCAGTACGCCACCGTGTTCGGCGGATTCAATCACATGGAATTCTTCTCCGACCAGAACACCATCGTGCCGCTCCGCCTCGATCCCAACATCATCGCCGAGCTCGAGGAGAGCCTGGTGCTCTGCTACGTCGGCGCGGGGCGCGATTCCGGTGCCATTCACCGCGACCAGAAGGCTCAGCACGAGACCAGCGACGCGGTGGCCGCAGCTGCCAAGCAGAAGGAAGTGACGCGCGACATAAGACGGCATCTGCTGCGCGGCCAACTGCTGGAATGCGGCCGGCTGATCGACGAGGCTTGGCACGCCAAGCGGAAGCTGAGCTCCAAGATCTCGTCGGACGCGATCGACGCGATCTATGATTTTGCCAAGCAGCATGGCGCGGTGGGCGGCAAGTTGCTTGGCGCCGGCGGCGGCGGTTACTTCATGTTCTTCGTCCGCCCGTTCGAACGCTACCAGCTGATCGCGGCGCTGGAACAGCAGGGGCACAACTGTTCGCGCATCATGTTCGAGGAGAACGGGCTGCGGACGTGGAAATCGCGTGTTCCCGCCCAGCTAGCCTGACGCATATGAGACGAGAATGTTGATGACATCGCCCAAACAGCCTGCTCCGGTCCGCATCGGCAACCGTCTTCTGGGCGATGGCGAACCCTGCTACGTCATCGCCGAGATCGGCAACAACCATAATGGCGATTTCGACCGCGCCATTGCGCTGGTCGATGCCGCGGTCGCCGCCGGAGCTGATTGCGCCAAATTCCAGATGCGCAAGCTCGACGAGGTCTATCGCGCCTCGAGCCTGTCCGGCAAAGACGACGACCTCGCCGTCGAATATACGCTCGATCTTCTGCGCCGCTTCGAGCTGCCGACCGCGCAGCAAAAGAAGATCGCCGAATATTGCGCAGCCAAGGGCGTCGAGTACCTCTGCACGCCCTGGGACGCCAAGAGCGTCGCCGTGCTCGAAAGCTTCGGCGTAGAGGCCTACAAGGTCGCGTCCGCCGACCTCACCAACCTGCCGCTGCTCGCCCGCCTCACCGCCACCGGAAAGACGCTGATCGTCTCGACCGGCATGAGCACGACGGACGAGATCAAGGCCGCGGCAAAGTTCCTCGACGACCGCAATGCCAGCTATGTGCTGCTGCATTGCCAGAGCACCTACCCGGCCGCGCTCCACAACATCCATTTGCGTTTCATGGAAACGCTGCGCGAGATCCATCCGGTCGTCGGCTATTCCGGCCACGAGCGCGGCATTGCCGTTTCGACGGCCGCCGTCGCGCTGGGCGCCGTCGTCATCGAGCGCCACATCACGCTCGATCGCGAGATGGAGGGGCCGGACCATGCCGCAAGTCTCGAGCCGGAGGAATTCAAGGCGCTCGTCTCCGGCATTCGCGAGGTGGAAGCGGCCCGCGGCGAGAAGCTCGCCGAACGCGCGCTGAGCCAGGGTGAGCTGATCAACCGCGAAAACCTCGCCAAGAGCCTGGTGGCCGCGCGCGACCTGTCGGCCGGCACCGTGATCTCCGAAAGCGACATCGCCGTGAAGAGCCCGGGACAGGGCCTGTCGCCGCTGAAGATGCCGGCGCTGCTCGGCCGCAAGCTGACGCGAACGATGGCGGCCGACGACTATTTCTTCCAGAGCGACCTCAATGAAGGCGCCGCGAAGGCGCGGCGCTACCGCTTCGACCGCCCCTGGGGCGTTCCGGTGCGCTATCACGATACCGAACGCTTCTTGGAAATCTGCGAGCCCGACATCATCGAATTCCATCTCAGCTACAGCGACATGGAGCGCGATCCGGCAGCCTATCTGTCGGGCACCTATGATCTCGGTTTCGTGGTGCATGCGCCGGAGCTGTTTGCCGGCTCCAAGCTGATGGACCTCGCAACGCCCGACGAGGCGCTGCGGCGCTACTCGCTGGAGCAGACGCAGGCGGTCATCGACATCACCCGCGGCCTGAAGAAGTTCTTCCCCAAGACCAAGCGTCCGCCCATCGTGGCCAATATCGGCGGCTTCACCATGGACGAGCCGCTGTCGCCGGAAGAGAAAGCCGAGCGCTACCGCATCTTTGCGCAGAGCTTGACCGAGCTCGACATGGAGGGTGTCGAGCTGACGCCGCAGACCATGGCGCCGTTCCCCTGGCATTTCGGCGGCCAGCGCCACCAGAACATCTTCATCTTCCCGGAGGAATCGGCCGCGTTCTGCGCCAAGCATGGTTTGCGCATGTGCGTCGATATCTCCCACACCAAGCTCGCCGCCAATCATTTCGGCTTCGACTTCGCGCAAGGCCTCGCCCAGCTCGGGCCGCACACCGCGCACCTGCATTTCGGAGACGCCAAGGGCCTCGACGGCGAAGGTCTTCAGATCGGCGAAGGCGAGATCGATTTCGACGAGATCGGACAGGTGTTGCGCAAGCATGCACCGACGGCATCGTTCATTCCCGAAATATGGCAGGGCCACAAGAACATGGGCGAAGGCTTCTGGACCGCGCTCGAGCGTCTGGAGGGACACATCTGATGGCGCGCAAGACGCTGGCCGTGATCGCCGCGCGCGGCGGCTCCAAGGGCATCCCGCACAAGAACCTGCTCGATCTCTGCGGCAAGCCCCTGATCGCCTGGACTGTCGAACAGGCCCGCGCGGCGCGCGGCGTCGACGTGGTGGCGGTCTCGTCGGACAGCGAGGCGATCCTCGCCGCGGCCGAGGCCGCCGGCGCGGTCGGCGTTCGGCGTCCGGACGACATTTCGGGCGACCTCGCCTCCTCCGAATCCGCCTGGCTGCATGCCCTCGATGCGACCGAGGCGCAACTGGGCCGGTTCGAGCGCGTGGTCGCGCTTCAGGCCACATCGCCGATCCGCGAGCCCGGCGACATCGAGAACGCACTTGAGACCTTCGATCGCGGCCATCTCGACAGCCTGCTGTCGGTCTGCGAAGTCGAGGACTACTTCAACTGGCGGATCGGCGCGAACGGCCCGGAGCCGATCAATTACGACTATCGCAACCGCCGCATGCGCCAGCAGATCGAGAAGCGCTACCTCGAGAACGGCTCGTTCTACGTCCTGATCCCATCCCTCCTGCGCGAGCAGAACAATCGTCTCGGCGGCAAGATCGGCTTCCACGTCATGGATCGTCACAAGATGTTCCAGATCGACCGCCCCGAGGACGTCAAGCTTTGCGCCGCCATCATGCGCAGTTACGGCTATGCCTGATCTCAGCGCCTTCTCGCTCGCAGGCAAGATCGCGGTGGTCACCGGCGCCTCGCGCGGCATTGGCGCGGCGATCGCGAGCGGCCTCAAGGATGCCGGAGCCACCGTGTTCGGCCTCAGCCGGTCCGGAACCGCGCCGCAGGGCGTCACCGCCATTGCCTGCGACCTCTCCGACGACAGCGCGATCGAAGGCGCATTCCGCAGCATCGCGGCAAAAGGCAATCGGATCGACGCACTCGTGAACGCCGCCGGCATCAGTCTTCCGGCCCAAGGCGGCGAAAGCGAGCTAGCACGCTTCCGTGCCACGGTCGCAACCGATCTCACCGGCGTCTATGCCACCATCCTCGCCGCCTATCCGCTCCTGAAGAACGCGGGCTCGGCGGCGATCGTCAACGTCACCAGCATCAATTCTGTGCGCGGCTTCCCCGGCAATCCCGGCTACGTCGCGGCAAAGGCGGGTCTTGCCGGGCTGACGCGCGCTCTGGCCGCCGATTACGCACCGGACGGCATCCGCGTCAACGCACTTGCGCCGGGCTACGTCGCGACCGAGATGACCGCGAAGAGCTATGCCGACCCCGTCATGCACGAGGATCGGCGCCGCCACACCATGCTCGGCCGCTGGGGGCAACCCGCCGACATGGTGGGTGCCGCCGTTTTTCTGGCCTCCGAAGCCTCCGCCTATGTGACCGGCCAGGAAATCTTTGTCGACGGCGGCTGGATCGCCAAGGGCCTCGCCATCAGTTCGGATAGCACATCGTGACCGCAACGCTCGAACGCATCGGCTTCATGCAGGGACGCCTGTCGGCCCTGGTCGACGGCAAGATCCAGGCGTTCCCGTGGAACGAATGGCGGGAGGAATTTCCCCGCGCCAAGGCGCTCGGCCTGACCCGGATGGAATGGACCATCGACCAGGAACGGCTACGCGAGAACCCGCTGATGACCGAGCCGGGACAGCAGGAGATTCTGACGCTGGCACGCGAAAACGGCGTGCGCATCCCGAGCCTGACCGGCGATTGCTTCATGCAAGCACCGTTCTGGAAGGTCGATGCGGTCGTGCGCGATGCTCTCGTCAACGATCTCGATCTCCTGATTGCCGCCTGCAGCCGCATCGGCATCGCGTTCATCGTGGTCCCGCTGGTCGACAACGGCAAGATCGAGCGCGAGAGCGAGAGCGACACGCTCAAGCGGGTGCTGATCGCCCGCCGTGAACAGCTCGTGAGACAGAACGTCAAGATCGTCTTCGAGTCCGATCTGCCGCCGCGCGACCTCGCCCGCTTCATGGAGGCGTTTCCGGCCGAGGTTTTCGGCATCAACTACGACAGCGGCAACAGCGCTTCGCTGGGCTACGACAGCGCCGAGGAGATCGAGGGCTACGCGCCCCGCATTCTCAACGTCCATGTCAAGGACCGCGTGCGCGGCGGCACCACCGTGCCGCTCGGCACCGGCAACGCCGATCTCGCCAAGACGATCCGGCTGATCGAACGCTCTGGCTACAAGGGACAGTACATCCTGCAAACCGCGCGGGCTAGCGATGGCGATCATGCCGGCGCGCTGGCGAAATATCGCGACATGACGGTCCGCTGGATCGAGGATGCCGCGCGATGAGGCTCGAGCTGGAGGATCGCGTCGCGCTCGTCACCGGCGCCAGCCGTGGCATCGGGCTCGCGATTGCGACGACGCTCGCAGCAGAAGGCGCCAGAGTCGCGCTCGCCGCTCGCGGCGCAGATGCGCTCGATGCCGCGCGGGCTACGGTCGGCGGCAGCACGTCGGTCCACGTGGCCGATGTCACCGATCCGGCTGCCGCAGCGGGGCTGCTGCACGAGGTCGAACGGCAGTGGGGGCGCCTCGACATCCTCGTCTGCAACGTCGGGAGCGGCGCTTCCGTGCCGCCGGGGCAGGAAAATGCGGCGGAATGGTCGCGGGTGATGGATCTCAATTTCTTCGCCACGACCAACATGATCGAGGCTGCACGGCCGCTGATGGCGCGCGGCAGCGGCGACCGGTCGATCGTCTGTATCTCCTCGATCGCCGGCATGGCGGCGCTGGGCGCGCCCGTCACCTACTATGCCGCGAAGGCGGCGCTGAACGCCACCGTGCGCGGGCTGGCACGCCCGCTGGCGCTCGAGGGCATCCGCATCAATGCGGTCGCGCCCGGCAACATCCTCGCCGCCGACGGCACCTGGGCGCGCAAGCTCGCCGAGAACAGGGCCGCGGTCGAGGACATGCTTGTTCGCGAGGTGGCACTGCGCCGGCTCGGCAAGCCGGAAGAGATCGCCGACCTCGTCGCATTCCTCGCCTCGCCGCGCGCGGCGTTCATTACCGGCAGCGTCATGGTCGCCGACGGCGGCCAATTGCGCGGCTGAACAGGAGCTCCCGATGGCAAGCCCGTCCTCGCGCTATGACCTGACCGGCCGCACCGCTCTCGTGACCGGTGCAGGCGGCCTGCTCGGCCGGCAGCATGTCGCCGCGCTCTCCGAGGCCGGCGCGCGCGTCGTCGTGACCGACGTCGGACTTGCGCAGGCCGAAGCCGCCGTTGCCGCACTCAAGCAGAATGCGCCGTCCGCCGACCTGATCGCGCTTGCGATCGACGTCACCACACTCGATTCGGTGCGCGCTGCGCACGAGCAGCTTTCCGGCCGCGGCGTCTCCGTCGACATCCTCGTCAACAACGCGGCCATCGATCCCAAGGTGACCTCCGCACCCGGCGTGATGCATTCCTCCCGCTTCGAGGCGTTTCCGGTGCCGCAATGGCAGACCGAGATCGCCGTGGGCCTGACCGGCGCGATGCTATGCGCTCAGGTGTTCGGCGGTGCAATGGCATCGCGTGGCCACGGTGTGATCCTCAACATCGCCTCCGATCTCGGCGTGATCGCGCCGGACCAGCGGCTCTATCGCCAACCGCAGGTGACGCGCGAGGAGGAGCAGCCGGTGAAGCCGGTGACCTACTCCGTGATCAAGCACGGGTTGATCGGGCTGACGAAATATCTGGCGACGTACTGGGCCGATCACGGCGTCCGCGTCAACGCGATCTCGCCGGGCGGGGTCTTCAACAACCAGGATCCGGCCTTCGTCGAGCGACTGACGCGCCTGATCCCGATGGGCCGCATGGCCGAGGTCGACGAGTACCGCGCCGCGGTGCAGTTCCTGTGCTCGGATGCCTCGAGCTACATGACCGGGCAGAACCTGGTGATGGATGGCGGTCGAAGCGTGTGGTAGCCGCGGCGCGCCGCTCACGACGAAAGCGACACCGCTCTGCGCTGCTCGCCGGACGTAGCTCCTAAACTTTGGAAACCGCAGAGCGGCGAAACAAGCGAGTTTTGTCGGCGAGCACCCACGGGAGAACGGGACGGCCCAACATCTGCCAACGCTCCTCCAGAATGATCGCGGCGAACAGCGCGGCAATTTTGATCCAATATGTCGGCGTCGCCGCAAAGTTCAGCATGCCCCCGATGTACATGACGTAGAAGCCATACAGCACATAGAACGACAGCATTGCCGTCAGATATCGCCCGGCAACGATTGAGCGGATCATGATCGCGGAAATGAGCGCCGTGAGCCAGCCGGCTCCCAGCAGAAAGAACCAGCTAAAATAGGGACCAAACAGCTCGAAAAAGATTTCAGGAAATCCACCTGCGAATTGAAACCCGCCCGTGATGTGCTCCGTCGTCCGTGGCTCACCGATCGTTTCGGACATCAGGAACTGCGGTGTCGTGTTTCGTCCCGCAACGATGGGACGCCCGAACAGGGCATCGAAGGCACGGCGTGCATCCCAATCTCCGTTGACCAGAACACGCTGATAGGACGCCCATCCTATCTCTGACGGCTGCACGAGAGCGCGCTCCACGAAAGCGCCCCGCGCGGCCTCTCCTTCGTATCCTCTGACCCTGGTCAGATTCCAGTAGAGCGCGAATGCAATCATCGCGACCGTCGCCGCTATGATGCCGGTGCCCGCCAGTACGATGCGGCGATCGGCGATCCGAGGCAGCAAGCTTAACGAACGTCCGCCTGCAAAGCCTCGAGCCTGAACGAGCAAAGCCGCCGAGAACGGTATGATAAAGAATCCACAATATCGGTAGAAGGGCGAGAAGCGCCCGCCTACGAGAAACATGTAGAAGATCATCGCAGCCAGCAAAACCAGAAAGCGATAATCGTATCGCCGCCGTCGCAACCACTCAGCCACGAACATGGTCCCCCACCAGAAGCAGACCATGTCGCCTCGCTCGATCACAAAGCGATGAAGAAAATTGGCCTGCTCGTTGAAGGTCCAACGCTCGATCTTGGCGAACAGTGGAATGACGCCCCCCTGGATCAGAGCGCCGAAAAGCAGGATCAAGAAGAGGACCGACACGTAGAATGTGACGTCCGACAGAGTCAGTTGAGATTGGCTCGGATGCGGCTCGGGAACTGGAGCCGACCGAGCCCAATCATCCAGCGCCTGCGCATTGAAGACCCAGAGGAATGGAAGAAGCGTCAGAAAATAGGCGATCGACTGGAACACAGTCATGACGCCGGGACCAATGAACATCTGAAGCTGGGACGAAAGGATGGGCCCCGAGAGATCGATGTAGAACGAGGAGATCGTCCGCCACACGAAGGTAAACAAAAGAAAGGCGAGGCACAGGAAAATTGTCGATCTGAAGCGCAACAACCAAACGATGAAGAGCAGTATCGAGACACCAGCCAAAAGGGTCATGGCCAGCTCTACCCGACCCGGACCGATCGCTTCAGAAGGAAAGTCAAAAGGCCAATGAAAAGGACGATGCCCAAGCCCGCCAGAATGGCTCTTTGCACGAGATTGACCTCCCTGGGGCCTTCCATCACAGGAGATGATCCATCCTGCAGGCCTGTCATCCTCACGGTGCGCTCGCTATAGGTCAGTAACGCAATGCGCGTTTCGACATTGAGAATTCCATCAACTGAGCCCCCGGGGCTCGACATCAAGGCCGTGCCATCCGGCCGAGCCGGCGTAACGTATATGTCGCCCTTCTTGAGCGAATCGCTCAGGCGCACCTTTGCATCTTGAAGGCTGTCGCGCACGGAACGCAACAATTCCATTCTCGGTTCAAGCAATTTCTGATGAACGGCCTGGATTGCGGCAACGGCCTGTTGAAGCAGGATCAGCGCCTCCTCCTTCGAGGCGGAACTTGCCTCCAGACGGATGATGGAATCGTCTATGACGATCCCGCGCAACGAAGCTCCGGCGAACGCCCCCCGGCGGTCGTGAAGTGCCTTGCGAGCATCGGCAAGTACACTGTCTTGGAACTGAATCCCTCCGATCCGTGTCACCAGCTCACGGGCACTCTCTACGCGTTCGACGGTCATCGCAGACCGGCCGAGAAGGCCGTCAAGGCTGGGCATTGTACCAAGTGCAATCGTCGCACTTGCGGTCCAGGATTCCACCTTTCGGCCGACGTCCAGGGAACCGAGAGCAGCCAACAACATGGCTCCGATGGCGAGCGAAAGAACCCAATGCTTCCGTACTGTTCGGATAGCGACATCGGACCACCTCGCAAGCTGCGGACGAACTGAAGCTTGGGGCGCACGCTCGATCATGGGCATGTACTCTTGTCCCGGACACAATATGAACGGAAAGCTCCATACCGTGAATGGGGCGCCCGGTCGACATCATACTAAGCAATCTATGGTTGATTAATCGGCCCCTGTGCCAAATTCTCGAGGAACCATTGTGGCCCTGGCCGCCCTCGGTCCGTCCTGCCGTCTGATCCACCAAAGGTGACCCGCGACTTTCGTCAGGCTCAAGCCTTGGTCGCCCAAGCGGCCGCTGGACATGAGGGCGCTCTTGCTACCGGAACGAGTGCCGCCATCTCTGCGCTCCAGTCCTTGCATTGGGGCTGCGGCTCCCGTATGACCGAAACTAGCTATGTGAGTTGGTATCTGCCTCAAACAGGCAGAACATCGGCCTTTCTTGGACCTACACCGTGCTTCAACGACCGCTCGTCAGCATCACTCCGATCGTGGCCATTCCGGCGAGGAAATGCTGACGTGCGCTGGCAAACAAAGGCGCGGGCGTTCTCCGTATTGTCGAACATTCCCTGGGGCGAAGACCTGCATTACGCCCTGCAGCGCTACATCACACGACGGCTGCCGCGCCCCGAACGACAGGTCAGGTCCATCTATACGCTTGCGCAGCGGCTGCTGGGCGTCCACGACAGGTACAGCATCCGACCGTTACGGGATTCGACTTTTTACGAGTTCGGCGCCGGGCGGGATCTGATCATTCCTCTCGCCTTCAGTGCACATGGGGCGCGACGCTTCATTACCGTCGACATCGAGCGCTTGGCCAAGCTGGAACTGATCCGCGCCAACGCAGCCGTGATTTCTCGACTGAGCGGGACCGACCACCCCGACTTGAACTCCGTAGAGGACCTCGAGCGTTACTGGCACATCGACTACCGCGCACCGGCCGATGCCCGAACGACAGGCCTGCCAGCCGGTTCGATCGACTGCGCGGTCTCGGTCGAAACGCTTGAGCACATTCCCAAGAGCGACATCGCGGCGATCCTGAAGGAGTTGCGACGCATCATGCGCCCTGACGGGCTTATCCTCATGCAAATCGACTACGGCGACCACTTCAAAGGCTTCGATCCGTCCATCAGCTCATTCAATTTCCTGACCTATTCCGACGAGGATTGGGCGCCCTTCCAATCTCGCTTCCAATACGTCAATCGTTTGCGCCATAGCGAATATCTGCAGCTGTTCAGAGAGGCCGGATTTGAACTGCTCAGCGACCAACCAGACCGCCGGCCACCTGAGCAGCAGATCCTGGAACGGTTGGCACCGCGCTTTCGAAATTTCTCTCCTGAGGATCTGTTCACGCTAGGCTCCCTGATCGTTGGCCGCCCGACTGACCTGCCGAAAGGAAATTGAGGATCGCCAATTCTCGGCTGCTGCGACGGGCCCCATCCTAGAGATCTCGCGATGTGGACGATCACATTTGTCCTGACCTTGCTGTTCTTCCTGATCCAGCTCGGCACAGTTGGCTCCGCCAGAACCTACATCCTCTCGGACCCGTATACGATAGGCATCGTCCGGGCGACCACCGGCGCGCCGGCCGCCTATCTGTTCTCCAGTCTGGACACCGTGAACGAAATGATCGCAACAGGTGCAAAATCGGTCGTACGCACGACTCTGCAGCCGGCCGAAGGAGATCAGCGGCTTGCAGATACTTGCAGCCTGATCGCCCCTCTGGTGCGCGTCGTGTTGCATCACTCATGCCATCGGAGGGACAAATCATGCTGAGACAAGCCGTCATCCTCGTCGGTGGGCTCGGCACCCGCCTTGGCGAACGCACCAAATCCGTGCCGAAGCCGATGCTCGAGATCGGCGGCCGGCCGTTTCTCGACACGCTGATCGATGAACTCGCCCGCTATCAGGTCTTCGATGAGATTCTGTTGCTTGCCGGCCACAAGGCCGACATCGTCGAGAGCCACTACGCCGGCGCGGCGCGGGGCCGGGCAAAGATCGTCGTGTCGCGCGAAACCGAGCCGCTCGGTACCGGCGGCGCGCTCGTGAACGCACGGGATCTGCTGCACGACCGTTTCCTGCTGCTCAATGGCGACTCGCTGTTCGACTTCAACCTGCTTGATCTGATCGCGCGTGCGCGGGACGGTCGGATTCACATGGCATTGCGCGACGGCGTCGTCGGGGACCGCTACGGGCGCGTCGCACTCGATGGCGACGTGGTGCGCGATTTCATCGCCCCGGGTGCGGGCGCCACGGGGCCGGTCAATGCCGGGATCTACGTCGTCGACAAGTCCGTTCTCGCCGATATCGCGAAACTTCCCGCCTCTCTCGAACAGGACGTGTTTCCCGGCCTTGCCGCGCGCGGCGAGCTGCGCGGCACCGCCTATCGCGGCTATTTCATCGACATCGGCATCCCCGACGATTTCGCGCGCGCCGATCGCGAGCTGCACGAGAAGCTGCGGCGTCCCGCCGTGTTCTTCGATCGCGACGGCGTGCTCAACCATGATTCCGGCTACACATTCGAGACGCACAAGCTCGAATGGATCGACGGGTCACGCGAGGCCGTGAAGACCGTCAACGACGCCGGCTATTTCGCCTTCGTCATCACCAATCAATCCGGCGTCGCGCGCGGCTATTACGAGGAGCATCACGTCGTCACCCTGCACCGCTGGATGGCGGAGCAGATGGCGCTGGTCGGCGCGCATATCGACGCCTTCGAATATTGCCCCGATCATCCCGAGGGAACCGTGGCCCGCTATTGCCGCGTCAGCGACCGTCGCAAGCCGGCGCCGGGCATGATCGCCGACCTGGCGCAGCGTTTCCCCATCGACATGGCGCGCAGCATGGTGATCGGCGACAAGCCGAGCGACCTCGAGGCCGCGCAGGCTGCCGGACTTCCCGGCCATTTGTTCCAGGGCGGCAATCTCGAGGCGTTCGTAAGAGCGCGCCTGAACGCGGCCGGCAACACTTAGATGGCGCGTCAAAAACTGCTGCATTCCCGGGCATTTGTCAGCTTTCGCACCGCTGCTATGTTGCGCGCGACCGCCAGTATGCTATAGCGCCATCTTGTTGCGAAGACTGGCTTAATCGCCTTTTGGGGTCCGGCATGGCAGATCTGAGGGACGCCCGCGTCCTCGTTACCGGCAGCGACGGCTTCATCGGTTCGCATGTCGTCGAGGAGCTGGTGAAAGCCGGGGCCTGCGTCAAGGCGATCGTCTATTACAACTCCTTCAACTCGTGGGGCTGGCTGGACACCGTTCCTGCCGACATCATGAAGTCCGTGGAGGTGGTCGCCGGCGACATCCGAGATCCGCATTTCATGATCGCAGCCGCCAACGGCTGCACCGACGTGCTGCACCTGGCGGCGCTGATCGCGATCCCCTTCTCCTATGTCGCGCCCGATTCCTATGTCGAGACCAATGTGCGCGGTACCGTGAACGTGCTCCAGGCCGCGCGCATGGCCGGCGTGCGGCGGTTCGTGCAGACCTCGACCAGCGAGGTCTATGGCACGGCGCAGACCGTTCCGATCAAGGAGAGCCATCCGCTGGTCGGCCAGTCGCCCTACTCGGCCTCGAAGATTGCCTCCGATCAGATGGCGCTGTCGTTCCACGCCTCGTTCGACATGCCGGTCGTCGTGATCAGGCCGTTCAACACCTATGGACCGCGGCAATCGGCACGTGCGGTGATCCCCACGATCATCAGCCAGATCGCGACCGGCAAGCGCAGGATTCGTCTCGGCGCCGTCAGCCCGACCCGTGACTTCTCCTTCGTCACCGACACCGCGCGCGGCCTGATCGCGGGACTCACCGCACCGGCCGAGCAGACCGTCGGCCAGACCATCAATCTCGGTAGCGGCTTCGAGATCTCGGTCGGCGCCACCGCGCAGATGATCGCCGACGTCATGGGGACCACGATCGAGATCGAGACCGACGAGGCGCGGCTGCGTCCCGCCAATAGCGAGGTCGAGCGCCTCTGGGCCGACAATTCCAAGGCGCGCCAGCAGCTCGGCTGGGCCCCGGAATTCGGTGGGATCGAAGGCATGCGCCAGGGCATCGTGAAGACGGTGAACTGGTTCACCAATCCCGTCAATCTCGGCCGCTACAAGGCGGACGTCTACAATGTCTGAGGCAATTGTGGGAACGGCCGCGACCAGATCCGACATCTCTACGCGCACCTTCGATCCGAAGGCCGTGGTCGATGCCGTCCGGCGCGCCGCAGGCACGTCCAACGGCATCCTCGGCCTGCACGAGCCGGTGTTTGCCGGCAACGAGGTCGCCTATCTCGAAGAATGCATCAAGAGCACTTTCGTCTCCTCGGTCGGCCCGTTCGTCGACCGCTTCGAGCGGATGCTGGAGGAGGTGACGGGCGCCAAACGCGCGGTCGCCGTCGTCAACGGCACGGCGGCATTGCACGCCTGCTTCCGCCTCGCCGGCGTCGAGCCCGGCGACGAGGTCATCTCGCCGGCGCTGACCTTCATCGCGACCACGAACGCGATCGCCTATTGTGGGGCGGTGCCGCATTTCGTCGACAGCTCCTTCGCCACGCTCGGCATGGACCCGCGCGCCCTCGCCGCGCGGCTCGAGAGGATTGCCGAGCGAACGCCAAAGGGCGCGGTCAATCGCGAGACAGGACGCCGCATCGCTGCGATCTCGCCGATGCACACGTTCGGGCATCCCGTCGAGCTCGACGAGATCGCCGCGATCGCCCGCGACTGGGGCATCGCACTGGTGGAGGACGCCGCGGAATCCTTGGGCTCGACCTACAAGGGTCACGCCGTCGGATCGCAGGCGCGGCTCGCGGCGCTGAGTTTCAATGGCAACAAGATCGTCACCACAGGCGGCGGCGGCGCCATCCTCACCAACGACGAGGAGCTCGGACGCCGCGCCAAGCATCTCACCACCACCGCGAAGCTGCCGCACAAATGGGCCTTCGTGCACGACGAGATCGGCTTCAACTACCGCCTGCCCAACCTGAATGCCGCGCTCGGCTGCGCCCAGCTCGAGCAGCTCGACGGTTTCCTGGCAAGCAAGCGCAGGCTGGCTGCGGCCTATGAGCGCGTCTTTGCGGACGTTCCCGGCGTATGCTTCTCGCGCGAGCCCGAGGGCACCACGAGCAATTACTGGCTGAACGCGATCCTTCTCGACGAGGCCCATGCCGGACGGCGGGACGACCTGCTGACGGCGCTGAACGAAGCCGGCTTCGGCGCGCGGCCGGCCTGGACCCTGATGCACCGCCTGCCGATGTTCTCGGACAGCCCGCGCGGCGATCTCGCCACCGCCGAGTCGATCGAGCGCCGCCTGATCAACCTGCCGAGCAGCGCCAGCATCAGAGCCCGCGATGAATAGCGGCACGCGAAAGATCTGCTTCGTCACCGGCAGCCGGGCCGATTTCGGGCTGCTGGTCTGGCCGATGCGCGCGATCCGCGAGACGTCAGGCTTGAGGCTCCAGCTCATCGCCACCGGTATGCATCTCGCGCCCGAGTTCGGCTACACCTTCAACGCCATCCGCGACGGGGGCTTCGAGGTCGACGAGCGCATCGAGACGCTGCTTGCCAGCGACACCGGCGCGGGCGTTGCAAAATCGGTCGGGCTCGGCGTGATCGGCTTTGCCGACGCGTTCACGCGGCTGCAACCGGATCTCGTCGTCGTGCTCGGCGACCGCTTCGAGATGTTCGCGGCCGCCCAGGCCGCGATGTTCATGCGGCTGCCGATGGCGCATCTGTTCGGCGGCGACGTCACCGAAGGCGCGGTCGACGAATCCGTCCGCCACGCCATCAGCAAGATGTCGCATCTGCATTTCACCAGCAATCAGGACTCGACGCGGCGCTTGATGCAGCTTGGCGAGCACCCAACCCGTATCCACACCATCGGCTCGGTCGGCATCGACGCCATCAAGCATCTCGATCTGATGAACCGCGACGACATCGGCAACGCGATCGGGATGCCGCTCGGCGAACGCAATGCGCTCGTGACGTTCCATCCGGTGACGGTCGAGGCCGGACGCTCGGTGGCCGAGCTGGACGAGCTGTTCGCGGCGCTGTCGAGGCTCGATCCCGGCTTTCGCCTCATCTTCACGCTCGCCAATGCCGATGCCGAAGGGCGCGCGCTGAACGACCGGACCAAGGCCTTCGCGGCCGGCCGGCCGAACACGATCGCGGTCGCCTCGCTCGGGCAGCTCCGCTATCTCAGCCTGATGAGCCAGGTGGACGTCGTGATCGGCAATTCGTCGAGCGGCATCCTCGAAGCGCCGTCATTCGGTGTTCCGACGGTGGATATCGGCGACCGTCAGAAGGGGCGCGAGCGCGCCGACTCGGTATTTCACGCCACGCCCGAGCGCGGCGCGATCGCCGCGGCGATCTCGCAAGCGCTTGAGCGGGGCCGCAAGGACACCGTCAATCCCTATGGCGACGGCAATTCCAGCCGGCGCTTTGCCGACATCATCGCGGCCATCCCGGATTTCGGCCAGCTCCTGAAGAAGGGCTTCTACGAAGCTCCCGCAAACGGAGCGCGGCCATGACGAGACACACGCTGATCATCGCGGAGGCCGGCGTCAATCACGACGGCAGCCTGGACAAGGCACTGGCCCTGGTCGATGCGGCAGCCGATGCCGGTGCCGACATCGTCAAGTTCCAGACCTTCAATGCAAAGGCGCTGGCGGGCGGAGCGGCGAAGAAGGCCGGCTACCAGCAGCGCACGACGGACGCCGCCGAGAGCCAGCTCGCCATGCTGGAACGTCTCGAGCTGCCCCAGGCTGCGCATCATACGCTGATCGCGCGCGCCGAGGAGCGCGGCATCGCGTTTCTGTCGACACCGTTCGACGACGCTTCGCTCGCCTTTCTGCTGTCGCTCAAACTGCCGCGCATCAAGATCGGGTCGGGCGATCTCACCAATGCCCCGCTGCTGCACGCCGCAGCGAGGGCCGGTGCGACGCTGATCCTGTCGACCGGCATGGCGACGCTCAGCGAGATCGAGGAAGCCCTCGGCGTATTGGCGCACGGCTATGCGCAGCGCAACGATGCTGCGGGCCTCGCATCTTTCCGCGCAGCGTGGCGCGATCCGGCAGCGCGCGCCGCGCTGGCGCGGCACGTCAGCCTGCTCCATTGCACGACCGAATATCCCTGCCCCATCGCCGATGTGAACCTCGCTGCGATGGCGACGATGCGGTCGGCGTTCCAGCTTCCGGTCGGCTATTCCGATCACACTGACGGTTTCGAGGTTTCGGTCGCCGCGGTCGCGCTCGGCGCGGCGGTCATCGAGAAGCACCTGACGCTGGATCGCAGCGCGCCCGGTCCCGACCACGCGGCCTCGCTCGAACCTGATGATTTCAAGCGGATGGTCGGCGCCATCCGCAATGTCGAGGCCGCGCTCGGCGACGGCGTTAAGGCACCGAGGGAGTCCGAGGTCGGGAATGTGCCGGTGGCGCGCAAGAGCATCGTGGCGGCACGCGCACTGAAGGCCGGCGAGATCATCGGCCCGGCCGACATCACCACCAAGCGGCCGGGCACGGGGCGGTCGCCGATCGAGTACTGGTCCCTGATCGGAACCGCAGCACCGCGGGCGCTCGAGCCGGATGATCCGGTCTAGCGGCGAGGCTTGGCAGGAACCCCGCTCAGCACCGAGCCGGACGGCCATGAGCCCGTGACGACAGAGCCCATCGCGACCAGCGTATCGTTGCCGATGGAAATGTGATCGCGGACACGGCTGCCGAGCCCGACGAAGCAATTGTCGCCGATCTCGACGCCGCCGCCGACCACCGTTCCCGGCGAGAGATGGGTGTAGTGTCCAATGCGCACGTCGTGCTCGACGACCGCGCCCGAATTGATGATGCAGTGATGGCCGATCATGCTTCGCGCATTGACGATCGCGCCCGGCATGATGACGCAGCCCAGACCGATCGTTGCCGACGGCGAGACGAACGCGCGCGGATGGATCACCGACGCCCAGCGCGTCAGCTGCAGCCGGCCGATCATCTGCCGGCGCGCGGGCCCCGCCTGCATCGTTCCGACACCGACCACGAAGGCGGCATCGGGATAGTTCGGCGCAACATCATCGGTTCCGAGATAGCGCGCATCGCCCAACGTTCCCGGCTGGCGATCGAGGAAACCGATGACGTTGAACTGGCCCGACAGAAGCGCTGCCTCGTAGACCATGAAGGCATGTTCGCCGCCGCCGATGATGATCAGATCGTCCATCGCGATTCCCCTGAGCTGCACCGATCTTAGCGGCCGGGCCCGGGCGCTTCAAACCGATCGATTGCGCCTGAAAACGCTTGAATTAACAAGGACAAGCCCGGGTCCCCTGACGGGGTTGACGCCGCCTCTCGCAGCCGCGATATAGCAGGCTCAGCCGTGGGCTGCCCACAAATCCGGCGTGTACGAGGCAGAATTGCCATGAAATCCTGGCGCAAGGCCATCGTCGGTACCCAGGCCAGTGTGGGCGAGGCCATTGCCGCGATCGAGAGCGGAAGCATCCAGATTGCGCTGGTGCTCGACGACCAGAACCGGCTGCTCGGCGTGGTCACCGACGGCGACGTCAGACGCGGACTGCTGCGCGGCATCGCCCTCACCGGGCTTGCGACCGACATCATGAACCGGACGCCGGTGTCGGCCCCTGCGACCTTGCCCCGTGAGGATCGCCTGCATTTGATGCGGCAGAGGTCGATCAAGCAGCTCCCGCTCGTCGACGAGGGCGGCCATCTCGTCGTGGTCGAGACGCTCGATGAGCTGCTCGAGCCGCGCCAGTATCAGAATCCGGTGCTGATCATGGCCGGCGGCCTCGGCGAGCGCCTGGGCGCGCTGACGCGCGACGTTCCGAAGCCGATGCTCAATGTCGGCGGCCGCCCGCTGCTCGAGACGATCGTCCGCAACGTCGTCCAGCAAGGCTTCGGCAACATCTTCATTTCGGTGAACTACAAGGCCCAGACGATCAAGGATTACTTTGCCGATGGCGCCGCCTTTGGCGCCAACATCCAGTACGTGCACGAGACCGAGCGCCTCGGCACTGCCGGTGCGCTCGGGCTGTTTGCAACACCGCCGGATCTGCCGATGATCGTCACCAACGGCGACATCCTCACCACGATCAACTACGGAGCGCTTCTCGACTTCCACAACGGAGCGCCGGCAGAAGCGACGATGGCTGTCCGCGAGCACAAGGTGCACGTCCCCTATGGGGTGGTGTCTACCACGGACGGATTTCTCCAGACCATTCGCGAGAAGCCGACCGAGAGCTGGTTCGTCAGTGCAGGCATCTATGTGATCGGCAGGTCGGTCTTCCGCCACGTCACGCGGGGCGTCAGCATCGATATGCCGACCGTGCTCGAGCGCGTGATCGCCGACAAGGGACGCGTCGCGGTCTATCCAATTCGCGAGTACTGGCTCGACATCGGCCGGCTGGAGGATTTCGAGCAGGCGCATGCGGAGTTTCACGAGGTCTTCCCGTGATCTCGACAACAGCCGTCGTGGTTGGCCTCGGCTCGATCGGCACAAGGCATGCGCGCGTCCTGCGCGAGCTCGGCCTTCGGGTCGCAACGGTCAGCCGGCGCGAAGGTGGCGACTACGGTTCGATCGCGCAGGCCGTTGCGGCGGCGCATCCGGACTATGTGGTGATTGCCACCGAGACGGCGCGCCATGCGGACAATCTGCAAGAGCTGGCGCAAACCGGCTTCCGTGGCAAAGTCCTCGTCGAAAAGCCGCTTTTCGCAACGCCGGCACCGGCCCCGAAATATCCGTTTGCCCATGTCAGCGTCGGATACAATCTGCGCTTTCACCCAGTGATGACGGCGCTGGCGGACATGCTGCGCGGACGCGACGTGATCACGGTCGGCGCCTATGTCGGCCAGGACATCAGGGACTGGCGACCGGACCGCGATCACCGCACAACCGCCTCCGCCACGGCTGATGCCGGGGGCGGCGTGCTGCGGGATCTCAGCCACGAGCTGGACTATCTGCTCTGGCTGTTCGGGCCATGGCATCGCGTCGCTGCGCTTGGCGGCGCCTCCGGCGCGCGCGACATCGACGTCGACGACCACCTCGACCTGCTGCTCGATATGCAGCGGGCGCCGTCCGTCCACGTCCACATGGACTATCTCGACCGTCAGGGCGTCCGCCGCATTCGCGTCAATGTCGACGACGACACCATCGAGGCCGATCTCGTCGGCGGCCGCCTCGCCGTCAACGGTAAGGCAAGGGAGATTCCCAGCGAGCGCGACCAGACCTACCGCGACATGCATGTGGCGGCGATGCGTGGCGCCCAGCCGGCCTGCTCCCTGCCGGAGGCCCTCGGCGTCATGCATCTGATCGACGCCAGCGAGCGCGCGTTGCGCAGCAAGACCTGGGTGTCGCCATGAGCCTTGTCTGTACCATCTGCGCGCGAGGCGGCTCGAAAGGTGTCGTCGGCAAGAACGCGCGCGATCTCCTGGGTAGGCCCGTGCTCGCGTGGAGCATCGAGCAGGCGCGCGAGACCGGCCTGTTCGACGCGATCGCCTTCAGCAGCGATTCGGACGCCTTGCTCGATGCGGCGGTGAAGGCCGGCGCCGATATCGCGGTCAAGCGCCCCGATGAGATGGCGACCGACACCGCACCGAAGCTGCCGGCGATCCGGCACTGTCTCGAGCAGGCCATCGCGAAAATGGGTACAACGCCGGAGATTTTCGTCGATCTCGATGTCACGTCCCCGCTCAGGCTGGCCTCGGACATCACCGGTGCAGTGGCGTTGCTGCGCGAGAGCGGCGCGCGCAATGTCATCACCGGTGCGCCGGCGCGGCGCTCGCCGTATTTCAACCTCGTCGAGCAGCGCACCGACGGCAGCGTCGGCCTCTCGAAATCCGCCAATCCGCCCATCACCCGACGGCAGGACGCCCCGCGCTGCTTCGACATGAACGCGTCGATCTATGTCTGGCGGGTCGCACCGTTCCTGGAGCACCCCGCGGTGTTCTATCCGGATACGCGCCTGTTCGAGATGCCGGAAGAGCGTTCGATCGACATCGATTCGGATCTCGATTTTGCAGTGGTGGAACTGTTGCTCCGCCAGCGGCTACCGGCCTGAGGAGGCGCAAGCGATGACCGCGAGCTTCAAGGCTCTGTTCGATCTGACTGGGCGGACGGCCGTCGTCACCGGCGGCTGCGGCATTCTCGGACGTCGATTTGCCGAGGGGCTTGCCGAGTTCGGCGCCAATGTCGCGATCGTGGATCTCGATCAGGCTGCGACCGACGCGGCGGCGGCCGACGTCGCCTCACGCCATGCCATCCGGGCCAAGGGCTACGGTTGCGACATCACCAATCCCGATGCGGTGCGCAAGACGGCCGATGCAATCGAATCCGACCTCGGACCGGTCTCGATCCTTCTCAACAACGCCGCCAGCAAGACCCGCGACATCGACGCCTTCTTCGCACCGGTCGAGAAATTCTCTCAGGAGACCTGGCGCGAGATCATGGCTGTCAACCTCGACGGCATGTTCAACGTCGCGCAGGTGTTCGGCGGCCGAATGGCTGAGCGCGGCTACGGCGCCATCGTACAGACCGCCTCGATCTACGGCCTCATGGCGCCCGACCAGCGCATCTACGAGGGCTCCGAATATCTCGGTCGTGCCATCAACACGCCCGCGGTTTACACTGCGTCCAAAGCCGGCGTAATCGGCCTGACCAAACACTTGGCAACCTACTGGGCCGCGAAGGGCGTTCGCGTCAACACCCTTACCCCGGGCGGGGTGGAGAGCGGACAGAACGAGACCTTCAAGGCGCGCTATGGCGCCCGCATCCCGCTGGGCCGCATGGCCAGAGCGGACGAGATGGTCGGCGCGATGCTGTTCCTGGTGTCCGACGCGGCCTCCTACGTGACGGGGCAGAACATCGCCGTCGATGGCGGATTGAGCGCCTGGTAACGAAACACCAAATGATCAAGCGCCTGATCCAGAACACGGTGATTTCGGCGTTTGCCTTCGGCGTGGCCGCGTTGCTGGGCCTCGCAGTCATTCCGCTGATCATCGGAACCTGGGGGGTGACCGAGTTCGGTCTCATCGTCATTTCGCGGCTTCTGCTTCCCAGCGGCATGATGGCGGTGCTTGACCTCGGTCTGTCCGAGGTCGCAACCCAGGTCGTCGCGCGCGCGCGAGAGCACCGCAATTGGACCCAGGCCAGCCGCCAGATCGCCTTCCTGGGCGCGGCCTCCATCGCTCTCGCCTTGATCCTCAGCGCCGCCATCTGGCTCGCGACGCCGCTGTTCGTCATCGTGATGAAGGTGGACGCCGCGCACCTCGAGACGTTCGCCCGGATCATGCACTACACGGCCCTCGCGAATCTGATCTTCGTTCCGGCGCTGGTGTGGGAGGGCATTGTCAAAGGCTTCGAGCGCTACAACCTGCTCCGCGCCGCCGAGGTCACGTCGACGGCGGCCTATGTCGGCCTGACATTCGCAGCATCGTGGGCGGCGGCAGGCTTCGAGCTGGTCGCCTACATCTATCTCGCCACCCTGGTGGCCCGCGCCGTCGTCATCGGTATTGCCGCCTTCGTCGCCCTGCGGCACAAGCACGTACGATTGCTGCCATGGACCCAGGACATCCGGCAGGACATTCAGCATCGTTGCCTGCTGTTGCTGCAAGGCAAGCTCATGGGCGGCATTTCCGGACCGCTTCAGCCCTTCTTAATCGGATTGCTGTTCGGACCCAAGGCCGTCGGCACCTATGATGCGCTGGTGCGCCTGTCGCGAGTCTCAAAGGTTGTCGTGAGCCTTCTGACATCCGCCCTGCTTCCGATTGCCAGCCGTCTCGACGAGCGCGGCAGCGCCGCGTCGTTCCAGCGCCTCGGCGACCTCGGCGTCGTCATGATGCCGATGTTCGTCGTACCGCCGCTCGCCAGCACCGCTATCCTTTCGCCTCAAATCATGGAGATCTGGATCGGCCCGCTTCTTGCGCCCTACGCGTTCTGGATGGGCCTCAGCTTCCTGGTTCCGATCTGCGCGCAATATGTGGCAACCGGCAGCCTGATCTTCCTGACGCGGCCCGAGGTGCAGGCCAAGCTCAACCGGCTGGTGGCCGTTCAGCTTCTGATCTGGGCGGCGATCTCCGCCGCGACACTGCATTTGTTCGCGGAACGCGCCCTGATACTTGGCCAGGTCATCGGCAGTATCGCCGTGCTTCCCTTGCAGTTGAGAGAGTTGCGCAGTGCACTCGAGCTCGATCGCAATCAGTTCGCGAAGATGATCGGAACCCAGTTCGCAATCCTCCTCCTGGCAAGCGTTTTTCTCGCAACAATTGCAGGTTACATTCGGTTCGACAGCGTGCTAAAGCTCGCGCTCGGTTCCATGGTTTTCTGTCTGGTGACCTGGGTGCTCCAGTACTTTCTGGTCCTCGAGCATCGGCACCGGACCGTATTTCCCGCAGTCGGGCAACTGATGGGACTGACATCCAAAGCAGCTAAATGAACATCCACGCGACAGATACGAAAGCGGTCACTCCAGGGTTCGCTCCGGCGTCTTTGTCGGACAAGGCCATGAGCTATGCTATCGACGCAGCAAGGAGCATTGGCCGTCTTGCCTTGCGCCGCGTGAAGCGCACGGCCGACATCGTCGATTCCGAGTATAATCTGACGCATTGGCAGCGGATGCTGTCAGAAAAGAAATGGACCAAGGCTGCCAACGTCGACGAGTTCCTGATACAGAAGAACCCCGCGCTGGGTCTTCGCAAGGTGGACAATCAGATTTGCAGGACCGCGGCTGACGACTACTATCGCTATCGCGCCAGAGCCCTCGCCGACCTGCTGGCACGGCATACTGGTGGCGCCACGGAGGTCATCGAACTCGGCGCGGGCTGCGGCATCAATCTGCTGTCGCTTCACCTCAGTCATCCCGACTGGAGGCTCCGCGGGTTCGACATCGCGCCGAACGGCATTGCTGCGGGCCGGGAGATCGCAGCACATTTTGGCCTTTCGGACCGGATATCGCTCGACAAAATCGACCTGACCGACAGCAACGACCCGAACTATCCCGCCATCAAGGATCAGGTCGTCTTCACGTACTTCTGCATCGAACAAATCCCTTATGACGTGCGCAAGGTGGTGGATAACATCATTGCTGCGAGGCCAAAGCGCGTCATCAACATCGAGCCGACGACGGAGCTACTGAATCTCTCGAGCCCCCGAGATATCGTCAGCTTCCTCTACATCCGTTCGGTCGACTACCAGACGCAGCTGTTCTCGACGCTCGACGATTACGAGCGGCAGGGCCGCCTCCGCGTCCTGGCGCGCGAACGAATGCCGTTCGCGCCGACGATCCACAATGATGGTTTTTTGTATTGCTGGGAGCCCACATGACAGCCATCGACACGACGACTGATCGGCCCGCCCCGAGCAAGCCAAAGGTCAGCCAATTCCGTCGCCTCCTGTGGCATGTCAATCGCACTGATCTTGGATGGGCGATAAAGGCAGCTCTGACCACCTTGCAGTTGCCAGCGCGCGCCAAACGCATCGAGCTCCTCAATCGGCTTCCCTCGAAGCCCGAATGGTCCGAGGCGAGCCGCAAGCTGGCGGCGGACGGGTATGTCGACGTGTCCGAGCTCGTGGACCGCAGCCTCGCTGAAGCAGTCGCTGCGGTGGGCGAGGCCAAGGTGAGCCGGCTGAACGAACTTACCGGCAAGCAGCAGCTCGGGCATAAGTCCTTCTGGGTCAGTCTGCTGGACGAAGACCTCGTCAACGGCGCATTCGCGACCGACCATCCTTTCGTGCGCTACGCCCTACAACCGGCTGCACTGCGCATCATCGGCGACTTCATGCACGATCTGCCACAATTGTCGGACGTATTGCTGACGCTGTCGCAACCCACTCCGAACCAAGCACTGAGTTACTCTCAGCTGTGGCATCTGGATCACGACGACAAGCGCGTGTGCAAGCTCTTCATCTATCTCACCGATGTAAGGGACACGGCCGACGGTCCGTTCACGTTCATCCCGGCCGGCCCGTCGAGGCCTTTCCGCAACACGCTGAAGAGCCACATGAGCGACGCACAGGTGTTCGCCAAGACCGGTCCTGACGCGGTCAAGGAAATGATCGCGCCGCGCCTGTCTTCCTTCATTGTGAACACGGCCCGCTGCCTGCACATGGGAAGCCGAATTCAGTCGGATCACAACCGCCTCCTCTACACGGCAACCTACATCCAACAGCCGCGCATCTTCCCCGAGCCGCCGCCGCGCTTCCGAGCGGCCGGCGTGCTGACGGAGCTCGAGCGCGCAGTAATGCGGCTCTGACGCGGCCGGCCGGGAGTCACATCTTGCGCATAGGCCTGGTGGTCGATCACCCCAAGCGTGACCTGCCGGGGGCGGTCATGCTCGGTTATCAACTCGCGCGGCGCGGCGTCTCCGTCGTGCTGGTGCCGATGTACGAGCAGGCCGTCGATGTCCCACGGCTCGGGCTGGACGCACTGGTCGTCAACTACGCGCGTCCCGTCAATCTCGACCTGATGCGCAGCTTCGCCAGAGCCGGCCTGGCGCTCTACGTGCTCGATACCGAAGGCGGCGTGCTCGCGCAAAAGGGCGGCAACTCGCCACCGGCTATGGCGGCCCACATCAAGGACAGCGGCTACGCTGACATCCTGACTGGCTATTTCTTCTGGGGCAGCCGGCTGCACGAGGCCTTCCTCGGGGCCGGCACCATGAAGCCGGAGCAGCTTCACCTCACCGGCTGCCCGCGCTTCGATTTTGCGGCCCCGCGCTGGCGCCCGTTGCTCGACGGCGAGCCGCGCGGCTATCTGCTCGTCAACGCCAACTTTCCGCTTGTCAATTCACGCTTCACCGGCAAGCCGGGCGGCGAGCGCGAAGCCATGGTGCGGGCCGGGTGGGATGGCGGCTATGTCGATCGCTTCATCGCGGACCTGAAGCAGGTCTTCGCCAACTATCTGGCCGAAATCGACCGGCTCGCCGCGGCGCGCCCCGACCGCAGCATTCTCGTGCGTCCGCATCCGTTCGAGAGCGAAGACGTCTATCGCAACGCACTCTCGCGCCATGCCAACGTCCTGGTCGAAGGCTCCGGCAGCGTGCTCGATCGCATCCGCAATGCAGCCGCCGTCATTCATCTCAACTGCGGCACGGCGGTGGAATCGGTCCTGCTCGGCAAGCTCCCGCTCCAGCTCGAATACCTGAACACGCCGACCACCGCCAGCCATGCCGCGCTGCCCGCGCGCGTCAGCCGGCCGGTCGCCTCGTTCGACGAGTTGCTCGGCGCGATCGACAACATCGAGCGCGAGACCGAGGCCTTCGATTTCGCCCGCGTTCACGCCGCCGATATCGAGGCATTCTTTCACTTGAACGACGGGCAAGCCGCCGAACGCGTCGCCGACGTCCTGACGCGCGCGCTGAACGCGCGCCGGCCCTACGTATCGCTGCTTGCCACCATGAAGGGCACGCGCGACAAGCCGAGCATCGGCCAGATCATCAAGGGCGCCGCCAGCGCGGCGCTCGGCTCGGCCGTCACCGAGCGGCTGCGCAGCCAGTTCAATCCGGCCCGTCGCGACAAGCGGATCGCACCGTCCATCGTCCAGCCCCTGCTTCAGCGCATCGCCGCGCACGATCAGGCGAGCCCGTCGCAATATACGGCAAGGCGCGCACATTGCGCGATGACGGGCTTGCCGCTCGCGAGCATTGCGATCGAACACGCCCCAATAGAGCCATGACAGCATCTGCGAAGACCATTCTCATCACCACGCTTGCCGAATACCAGACGCGGTTCTGGATTCCGGTGGCGCAACGCTTGCGCGCGGCAGGCCATGACGTGGAGCTGCTTGCCTTCGACGATCGCAGTGCCGAGATGTCGGTAGCCGAGGGCGTGCCGGTCACAAACATGTATCGCGAAGGCCTCAAGGCCGGCTCCTCGCCCGACGATCGCGGCGCCTTCGATACGCGCGTCGCATCTTACGGGTTGGACGGAACGAACTTCCTGTTCAGCCATGAGCGCTTCACCTTCGGGATCCGCGATAGCGCCGCCTTGCGCCGCCGCTTCATGATCTACGCCAACGCGATGGAGACGGTGCTCGACCGGCTGGAGCGGCAAGGCAAGCACGCGGAGCTGGTGCAGGAGCTCGGCGGCTTTCTCTCGGTGATCGCGAGCTTCTACGCCGCAAGGCGCCGCAACATCCGCAACTGGTTCATCGAGCCGTCGTTCTTTCGCGGCCGCATGTATTTCACGCCCGACACGCTCGGCGCGCCCGACGTGATGCCGACGCCGGCGGACACGGTTTCATCAGAGGTCCGCGCCTATCTCGACGACACGCTGACGCAGCGCGCGATTGTCATTCCCAAGAAGGACCAGCATCATTATTCGGCGGCCTTCAAGAAGGTCGTCAATTTGCGCAACGCCAATCGTCTCGTCGAAAAGCTCTGGGACCAGTTCGCGCTCGGCAAGCACCAGGAATTCGGGCACAATCTGCGTCACGCTCAGGTGCATGCCGCGATGGCGCTTAACGCGACGCGGTTGCGCAAGCTCTACCAGCCGCTTCCCGAAACGCCCTTCGTCTACTATCCGTTCCACGTTCCGGCAGATATGGCGCTGACGCTTCGCTCGCCGGACTATCTCGACCAGGTTGCGACCATCGACTTCCTGCTGCGCACGATCCCGGATTCGCATGTGCTGGTGGTGAAGGAGCATCCTGCCCAGATCGGGGCAATCTCGGCCGCCCGCCTGTTCGAGCTCGCGCGCCGGTTCGACAATTTCGTGCTGTTGCCGCCGCAGACCAACAATTACACGGTGCTCGATCGCGCCGCTGCCGTCGTCTCCGTCAACAGCAAGTCGGGCGCCGAAGCGCTGCTGCTCGGCAAGCCGGTGGTGGTGATGGGCGACGCATTCTACCGCTCCTGTCCGCTGGTCTATGCGGTCGATCGTCTGGCCGACGTACCCGCACGGTTGCGCGCGGCGCTCGCCGCCGGGCCGTTCGATCCCGCCCAGGGCGCGCCCTATTTCGAGTCGGCCTGGCGACGGTCTTATCCGGGCGAGCTCTATGTCAGCGACACCAAGCTGCTCGACACCTTTGCGGCCTCCTTGCGTACCGCAATCGCCGCGCCTGACCGCGCGAACTGAACGGACCCGTCATGCCGCTCGTTTCGATCATCACTCCATCCTGGAACGTCGAAGGCCTGATCGAGGAGACGATCCGCTCGGTGCAGAGCCAGACATTCACAGATTGGGAGCTCTTGATCGCCGACGACTGCTCGACGGACAAGACCCCGCAGATCATCGCCGGCATCGGCGAGCGCGATCCGCGCGTCAAGCTGATCCGGCAGGCGAAGAATGGCGGCCCGGCGCTGGCGCGACAGGCCGCGATCGACCAGGCGAAGGGCCGCTATCTCGCCTTCCTCGACAGCGACGATCTGTGGCTGCCCGAGAAGCTCGAGCGGCAGCTCGCCTTCGCAAAGGCAAAGCAGGCCGCACTCAGCTACACCGCCTTTCGCCGCATCAACGACACCAACACGGTGACTGGCCGGCTGATCGAGGTGCCGGCCTCGCTCGCCTATGGGCAGCTCCTGAAGAACACTGCGATCGCGACGCTGACCGCGATGGTCGACCGCGAGATCGCAGGTCCCGTCGCGATGAAGAACGAGGGCTACGACGATTTCTGCCTGTGGCTCTCGATCCTCAAGCGCGGCCATACCGCATACGGCCTCAACGAGGATCTGGCCCGTTACCGGGTCAGAGGCTCCTCGGTCTCCAGTCGTCCGCTGCGCTCGGCCAAATGGGTCTGGCAGATCTATCGCAACGTCGAGCAGCTCTCCTTGCCCCGGTCCGCCTGGTGCTTTGCCCATTGGGGGGCGCGGGCCTGGCTGAAACGGCGGGAATTCTAGAGGCATGGCGGGACCCGGCTGGAAAGAAATGCCAAAACAACCCCATGCACAGTAGGGGTATTATAACACCTCCATCCAAACCCATTTGGCTATTGGCGAGTCCGGCCGTTGCCGATACCACTCAGCCTGCTCCCCGCGGACAATCTGGAACCGATCATGCCGTTTGAAAACTACAGGAACAGCCGCATCCTCGTGACCGGGGGCGCCGGGTTCATCGGTTCGCACCTCTGCGAGCGGCTGCTGGATGCCGGCGCCGAGGTGGTGTCCGCGGACAATTATTTCACCGGCAGCCGACGCAACATCGCCCATCTGATCGCAAATCCGCTGTTCGAGGCGGTCCGGCACGACGTCACCTTCCCGCTCTACATCGAGGTCGATGCGATCTTCAACCTGGCCTGTCCGGCCTCACCCATCCACTACCAGCGCGATCCCGTGCAGACCACCAAGACCTCGGTGCACGGCGCCATCAACATGCTGGGACTCGCCAAGCGCCTCAAGGCGCGCATCTTCCAGGCTTCGACCAGCGAGGTCTATGGCGATCCGCTGATCCACCCGCAGACCGAGGATTACTGGGGCAACGTCAACCCGATCGGCATCCGTTCCTGCTACGACGAGGGCAAGCGCTGCGCCGAAACTCTGTTCTTCGACTACTGGCGCCAGCACAGCCTGCCGATCAAGGTCGCGCGCATCTTCAACACCTACGGCCCGCGCATGCAGCCAAATGACGGTCGCGTGGTCTCGTCCTTCATCGTCCAGGCGCTGAAGGGCGAGCCGATCAGCGTGTTCGGCGACGGCGGCCAGACCCGCTCGTTCTGCTATGTCGACGATCTCGTCGAGGCCATCATGCGGCTGATGGTGACTGGGGAAGACGTCACCGGCCCGATCAATCTCGGCAACAATTCCGAGTTCACGATTCGCGAGCTCGCCGAAAAGGTCATCGAGCTCACCGGCTCGCGCTCCAAGCTCGAGTTCAAGCCGCTGCCGCAGGACGACCCGCGTCAGCGCCAGCCCGACCTCGCCAAGGCGAAGGCCGTGCTGAACTGGGAGCCGAAGGTTGCGCTCGAAGACGGGCTGAAGGAGACGATCGCTTACTTCAAGCACTCGCTCGAAATCGCCTGATCCCGCTCGCGGGCCATTCCCGTCACTGCGGATAGCTGCAATTTAGTCGCCAGGATGGGACATCGGCGAACCAAGACAGAGATGTTTGCCGGAGAAGCCTCGCGGAAACGACCTCGCCTTCAGGTCAGCTGGAAATCGAAATCGTGACGGGCCTGGAGAAAGTCGGCCAGAATGTCGATTGCAGCCGTGCCGTGACTGTCCGCCGGTGGAGTCCACTGATCCGACGCGGTCCACGGATCGGCTGGTGCCGGGATAAAGTCCGGCGGCTCGGATGGAGCAGTCAGCGGCGCCCCGCTTTGGGTGAAATCGAACGCGAAACCATCGCCGGATGTCGGCGCAGCGCCCACCGTGCCGTCGCCGTTGAGGTCCTGCTGGAGCGTCGGCTCCAGCGCTTTCAGAGACGGATCGGACCCGAGCACTTCCGGGGCCGCGGCAAGGGTCGTCAGGAAGTTGCCGTTCGCGTCCGTGCTCCACACGGAATAATGGGCATTCGCCGAGTTCTTCCAGACCACGTCGTAGCCACCGCCGGATACCTTCTCGGCGCCGATCACCGACCAGGTGCCCCAGTTCGCTGTGATCACCGCAGAGCCTGCATACTTCAAGGTCGGCCCGGTACCCGTCGCGATGCTCTCGAGATGGTAGTTGCCGCCGGATGAAACAACGCGCGTCGATCCAAACGCCTCGATCGTGGTGCTGACGGTAGCAGCGACGCCGATCGTCCCGTCACCGTTCAGATCTTGCTGCAGCGTCGGCTCCAGCGTCATCAGCGATGGATCGGTTCCCAGCATTTGAGGAGCCGAACCCAGCGTGGTCAGGAAGTTGCCGTTGCTGTCCGTGCTCCAGACGGAATATTGCCCGCCTGCCGAATCCTTCCAGACCACGTCATAGCTGCCGCCCGCCACCTGCTCGGCGCCGATCACCGACCAGGTGCCCCAGTTCGCTGCGATCACCGCAGAGCCCGCATATTTCAAGGTCGGCCCCGTACCCGTCGCGATGCTCTCGAGATGGTAGTTGCCGCCGGATGAAACCAGACGCGTCGATCCAAGCGCCTCGATCGTGGCGGTGACGGCAGCAGGGACGCCGATCAGACCGTCACCGTTCAGATCTTGCTGCAGCGTCGGCTCGAGCGTCTTCAGGGACGGGTCGGTTCCCGACATTTGGGGGGCCGAACCCAGCGTGGTCAGGAAGTTGCCGTTGCTGTCCGTGCTCCACACGGAATATTGCCCGCTCGCTGAATCCTTCCAGACCACGTCATAGCCGCCGCCCGACACCTGCTCGGCGCCGATCACCGACCAGGTGCCCCAGTTCGCTGCGATCACCGCAGCGCCCGCATATTTCAAGGTCGGCCCCGTACCCGTCGCGATGCTCTCGAGATGGTAGTTGCCGCCAGATGAAACGAGGCGCGTCGATCCAAGCGCCTCGATCGTGACGGCAACAGGGAAGCCGATCAGACCGTCACCGTTCAGATCTTGCTGCAGCGTCGGCTCGAGCGCCTTCAGGGATGGATCGGTTCCCAGCATTTGGGAGGCCGAACCCAGCGTGGTCACGAAGTTGCCGTTGCTGTCCGTGCTCCACACGGAGTATTGCCCGGTGGCCCCTTCCTTCCAGACCACGTCATAGCCGCCGCCCGACACCTTCTCGGCGCCGATCACGGACCAGGTGCCCCAATTCGCTGCGATCACCGCAGAGCCCGCATATTTCAAGGTCGGTCCGGTACCCGTCGCGATGCTCTCGAGATGATAGTTGCCGCCGGAGAGAACGAGACGCGTCGATCCAAGCGCCTCGATCGTGGTTGTCACCAAGCCGGAGCTTGCGAAGGTACCATCGGTGAATTGGAAGTACTCCACACCCACGGCAGTGTCGGTGCCGTCGGGCAAGCCGGAACGTTGATCGACGATCGTGAATGTCTGCGTCGCCACGTCGTACGAAATCAGGTAGTTGGCCCGGCTGCCCGAATATACCGCCGTGTCCGTGCCTGAACCGCCGTTGATGGTATCGCTGCCCGCACCGCCGGTGATCGTGTCGTTGCCGCCGGCGCCGTTCAGCGTGTTGGCGATGGCGTTGCCGATGATCGTGTCGTTGCCGGACCCGCCGGTGGCGTTGTCGATGTAGGAGCGCGCGTCGCCGCTATAAAGATAGGCGTTGTAGACGTTGCCCGATGCGTAGTGGCCGTCGCCGAGATAGGCCAGTTGCACGGCGGAGAACACCGACGAGGCACCGGGATTGAGGTTGATGCTCAGGTTCGTCGTGTAGTTCGACAGGTCGTAGGTATCGATGCCGCCGCCGTCCCAGACGGTCTCGTAGATGCGATTGGCCGAGCCGCCGACGCCTCCGCCCGGTGCGAGCTGGCCGACGCCATTGATGAACTGCTGCCCCGTGGTCGGATTCCAGGTGTAGACGGTGCTGCTGCTTTGCGTCGTGTAGTCCGCGCCGTACATCGTCTGGAGCGCGAGGATATCGTTGGCCATGTAGGTCTGCGAATATCCGTAGGCTTCGTTGGTATAGCCGCCCGTGGTCGAAGCGCCGACATAGCTGCGATAGCTCATGACGGTGTATTCGCTGCTGTCATGCGCGCTCGGCACCGCAACGTTGCCGGGGCCGCCGGCCTCCTGGCTGTGCTTGAGGCCGATCGCGTGTCCGAGCTCGTGCAGCGCAGTGGTGAAGTAGTAATTGCCGAGCTTGGCCAGCGAGAAATTGTATTGAGTCCCGAACCAGATGTCGCCGCCGGGTGCATAATTGCCGGGATAGTAGGCGTAGGCGGTCGGATTGGCGGCCGACGACTGCGCGATCATGAGGTCGGCGCCGTTGGTGCCCGCATATTGGATGTTGGCGTTGGTGTAGCTCAGGATCAATCCGACGGCGTAGTTGATCGCCGCCTGGATCTGCGTGGGCACCGAGGCAAAGCCCGAGGTGGTTGGCTCGCCGCTGCCGCCGGAATAAGGATTCGAATAGTCGCTCGGCGCGTCAGGAAAGCTGTAGGTGATCGTGCCCGACCATTTGACGCCGGACAGCAGGCCGTCAATCTCGGCGTTGTTGGTGGCACTGACATAAACGGCGGTGGCCAATGGACTCTCCAAGCAACGCGTCGTGTGATTCGCCGCGGGGGCACATGATTCTAGCTAGAGAGTTAAACGTTTGGTTTAAATGGGGCAGCGGCGTTTGCGCTGCTCCCATAAGGCCGTGTTAGCCATTAAATCCCGTAGTCATACGGAACGGCAGCATAGAGTTTCGTTCCCGGAACACCCGTGATTTGCAGGGTTTCATGAAGCGACGCACACTCCCGGCCGGCCTGTTTGGCGCCTTGATTGCGCTTGCTGGACTGTCCCATCAACCTCTCGGAGGACTGCCCGTGATGGTGGAGAAGGCCAAGGCAGACGACAGCAGCAAGGCAGGGCGCGCGCCCTCCATGCCGATGGCGCGAGATCCTGCCGCTGCGGTGGCAGAGGAATATGAAGCTGCCCGCCGGAAGGGAACGCGGGAGGCCCTTGAACTCTTCATTGCGCGCCATGGCGATGATCCCCTTGCCGCGCAGGCGCGGGCCGAATTGAAGCGCCTGTCGCGCTGATCTCGCAGACAGCGCCTCAGGCAAGGCATTTCAGCAGGCGGCATCGGCGCCGGCCCGGCTTGTCGCGTGATCTCTGGGCACTATGGTAGGCGCCCAATCTGTCCCGGAGCCTTTCACGATGCCCTTCCCGCATGCCTCGGAAGCCCTGTCGCGCTTCACCGTGCTCGATCTGACCCGTGTCCGCTCCGGGCCGACCTGCGTGCGCCAGCTCGCCGACTGGGGCGCCAACGTCGTCAAGATCGACGCGCTGACCGAGGATGCCGGCGGCGAGCAGCCGGGCGGGCCACGGCGCGGTTCCGACTTTCAGAATTTGCACCGCAACAAGCGGGCGATGACGCTGAACCTGAAGGACGAGCGCGGGCTCGCGGTGTTCAAGCGCCTCGCCGTCAAGGCCGACGTCGTGGTCGAGAATTTCCGGCCCGACGTGAAGAAGAAGCTCGGCATCGACTACGACAGCCTCGCCGCGATCAACCCGCGCATCGTCTATGGCAGCATCTCCGGCTTCGGCCAGGACGGCCCCTACCACAAGCGGCCGGGCTTCGATCAGATCGCGCAAGGCATGGGCGGGCTGATGTCGATCACCGGCGCACCGGGCGAAGGCCCGATGCGGGTCGGCATTCCCGTCGCCGACCTCAGTGCCGGTCTGTTTTGCGCGATGGGCATCCTCACCGCCCTGCTCGAGCGCGAGGTCTCGGGCAAGGGCCAGTGGGTGCAGACCTCGCTGCTGCAGGCCCAGATCTTCATGCTCGACTTCCAGGCCGCGCGCTGGCTGATGGAGAAGGAGGTCGCCAAACAGGCCGGCAACAACCATCCGACCAGCATTCCGACCGGCGTGTTCAAGACCTCCGACGGCTACATCAACATTGCCACCACGGGCGGGCGGATCTGGGAGCGCTGTGCGCAGGCGATCGGCGCGCCGGAGCTCTACACTCATCCCGACTATGCGACGGCTCCCGCCCGCTCGAAGAATCGCGATGCGCTCAACGCCGAGATCGAGAAGCGCACCGTGACGAAGTCGACCGAGACCTGGGTCCGCGAGCTCAACGAGGCCGGCGTGCCCTGCGGGCCGATCTACGCCATCGACCAGATGTTCGAGGACGCGCAGGTCAGGCATCTCGGCATTGCGCAGGACGTGCCGAACGATGAAGGCCGGCATATCCGCCTGGTCGGCCAGCCCGTGACGCTGTCGCGCACGCCAAGCAGGATGGTGGTGCGGCCGCCGGAATTCGGCGAGCAGACCGACGAAGTGCTGAAGGAGTTCGGCTTCGAGACCGACGAGATCGCAAGGCTCCGCGACGCCAAGGTGGTGTGACTTCGCGCGCCCCCGCCTGCAACGACAAAGCCCGGCACGAGGCCGGGCTTTGTTTATTGTTAGACGCCTCTTTTGTGATCCAGCTCGCTCAGTACTTCGCGACGACCGGGCCACCAAATTGATAGTTGATGCCGGCGCGCAGGATGTGGTCGGTGAAGCGAGAGGAAGCACTGGCCGCAATCGTGGGCAACGGCGCCAGCGAGAACGGACCTGACGAGAACCGGCCGAGATCCACATAGAGATATTCGAGCTTGGCGCTCCAGTTCTGAGTGATCTTGCCTTCCACACCCGCACCCACGGTCCAGCCGACCCGCGTGTCCGACGAAGAGCTGGTCGAGGCGACCGTGACACCAGCCGGGGTGAAGCCGACGATGGTGCCCGTGGTCTTGATCTCGCCGAAGGCCACGCCGCCGGTGCCATAGAACAGCACTTTCGGCGTCGCCAGAATGCCGACGCGGCCGCGCACCGTGCCAAACCATTGCAGATGCTGGTCGAGCGTCAGAGTGGTGCCGGCAGCAGCGCCGGGGGGCAGAAAGGTCAAGCCGGGAAGACAGGCGCCGCCTGCAAGGCTGGTGGGGGCGCAGCTGAAGCCGGCCCGTCCCTTCTCGTCCGACCAATTCAGGTCGCCCTCGATGCCGAACACCCAATTCGTGCTCTGCCAGTTGTAGCCGGCCTGGCCACCGGCGACGGCGCCGTTCATGTCGAACGAGGCGCTGGTGACGGATCCGGCCGGCGGCGCGATCACCGCACCGGTCGCCGTGTTGGTATAGGTGACGTCAGTGCGCGAACGGCCCCAGCTGTAGCCGCCGTTGGCGCCGACATAGAACCCGGTCCAGCTCCAGACCGGATCGACGATAGGCGCCTTGACATACGGCTTTGCCGCGAGATCGGCGGCCAGCGCGCCGGTCGCAAACAGCGACATCGCGGCCGCCATTCCAATCACTACCCGCTTCATAGAGAATTCCCCCTTGCACGATCTTGTGATCGAAATATACCCGCCTCCTCGCCCAAGGGCTGTGCCGCCGCGGCAACATTCGGAAACAATCGGACACGCGGTGGTATCCCGACCGAAAAGCTACCTTACATATAAACCATTGATTTCAAAAAAGATTAGCCCAGTGCCCTAGGCGGATGTCGCCCTGGTCCCATGCGTCAACCCGACACGGGCGAGGAGGTGGTCGATCACCGGCCAGAATAGCAGCACAATCGCCAGGGTTGTGATCGAGCCGACTAGACCGTTCGACCAGAACACCTTCAGGGTGCCGCCCGAGCCGATCATCGACAGGCGGAAGGCATCCTCAGCGCGGTTGCCGAGCACGAGCGCCAGGGTGAACGGGGCCAGCGGAATGCCGATCTTCTTGAAGACGTAGCCGACGACGCCGAAACCCAGCATCAGCCAGATGTCGAACATCGCGTTCTGGATGGCATAGGCGCCGATTGCGCAGGATACCACGATCATCGGCGCCACCGCCGCGAACGGCACGCGCAGGATCGAGGCGAAGATCGGCACCGTCGTCAGCACCAGCACGAGGCCGACGACGTTGCCGAGATACATCGAGGCGATCAGGCCCCAGACGAAATCCTTGTGCTCGACGAACAGCAGCGGCCCCGGATTGAGACCCCACACCATCAGCCCGCCGAGCAGGATCGCGGCCGTGCCCGAGCCGGGAATGCCGAGCGCCAGCATCGGCAGCAGCGCCGAGGTGCCGGAGGCATGCGCCGCCGTCTCCGGCGCGAACACGCCCTCGATGCGGCCCTTGCCAAAACTCTCGGGCTCCTTGGCGAAACGTTTTGCCAGATTGTAGCCCATGAAGGAGGCCGCGATCGCACCGCCCGGGGTGATGCCGAGCCAGCAACCGATGAAAGAGGAGCGCAGCAGCGTCACCCAGTATTTCGGCAGATCCTTCCAGACGCCCAGCACGACGCGCAGCGAGATGCTAGCCGCATGCCCGCGCAGCGCAAGGCGCTCCTCCATCGTCAGCAGGATCTCGCTGATGCCGAACAGGCCGATGACGGCGACCAGGAAGTTGATGCCGCGCAAGAGCTCCGGCGAGCCGAAGGTCATGCGCAGACTGCCGGACACCGTATCCATGCCGATGCCGGCCAGCAGCAGGCCCAGCGACATCGAGATGACGGTCTTGTGCTTGGCTTCGCGCCCGAGGCCGACGAAGGAGCAGAAGGTGAGGAGGTACACCGCAAAGAACTCGGGCGGGCCGAACTTCAGCGCAAAGGACGAGATCATCGGCGCGAGGAAGGTGATCAGGAGCACCGCGACCAGCGAGCCGACGAAGGAGGAGGTGAACGCCGCAGTCAGCGCCTCCGCCGCCCTGCCCTGCTGCGCCATCGGATAGCCGTCGAAAGTGGTCGCGACCGACCAGGCTTCGCCCGGGATGTTGAACAGGATCGAGGTGATGGCACCGCCGAACAACGCGCCCCAATAGATGCAGGACAGCATCACGATGGCCGACGTCGGGTCCATCGTGAAGGTCAGCGGCAACAGGATCGCAACGCCGTTGGGGCCGCCGAGCCCGGGCAGCACGCCGACGAAGATGCCGAGCACCAGCCCGACCATCATCAGCACGAGCGTCTTCCACGTCAGCAGGACGGCAAAGCCGTGGAGCAGGAGACCGAGAGCTTCCATCGCGCGCGGCTCCGCCTAGCGGCCGAGGGCCGCTTCGAGCGGCCCCTTCGGCATGATGACGTCGAAGGCGACATCGAAGGTGACGAACATGATCGCCGTGAACGCGAACGCGGTGAGCAGCGACTTCCACAACGCGATCCGGCCAACCAGCCGCATGAAGCCCGCGATCAGGAGAAAGCTCGCGACATAGAGGCCGAGGAACTGCGTCGCCAGGCAGAACAGCAGCGTCGGCACGAACACCGCCAGCACGCGGCGACCTTGCGCACGTGTGACGAAGGTTCCGGACGAGGCACGCCGCGCCAGCAGCGCGGCGATCAGACCGTAGAGGCTGCCGCCGGCGAGAATGACGGAGAGATAGAACGGGAAATAGCCGGGCTCCGGCCCGGTCGCATCCCAGGACGCGCCGGTGCGCCAATTGTCGTAGCCGAGCGTGACCGCGAGCGCGAGCAGCAGCAGGCAGACGACGATCTCGATCGTGCCGGAAGAGACGACGGAAGGGGAATCGTCTTCTGGCGCGGTGGGATCCTCGACAACGATTTCGAAATCGGTTTGGGACATGCTCTGTTAGGGACGGAGTGCGTTCAATTCCCCCTCTCCCCGCTTGCGGGGAGAGGGTCGGGGTGAGGGGGAGTCTCCGCAGGGACGGTGAGAGTCGAACTCGCGGAGAGAGCCCCCTCACCCAACCCTCTCCCGTAAGAACGGGGAGAGGGAGAAAAAAGGGACAGCTACTTCGCGACGAAGCCGGCTTCCGTCATCAGCGACTTGTTCAGCGCATCGTCCTCCTCGAGGAACTGCACCATGTCCTTGCCGGCGAGGAAGATCGGCTTCAAGGCCTGCTTCTCCATGTAGTCCTTGTACTCCGCGGTCTGCGTCACCTTGTGGAACAGATCGACGTAGAACGCCTGCTGCTCCGGCGTGACCTTGCCAGGCAGGAACATCGCGCGCAGCATCAGATATTGCACGTCGACGCCCTCTTCCTTGCAGGTCGGGATGTCGGCCCAGGACTGGGTGTCGGTCACCTTGGTTGTATAGGCAATGCGCTCCCTGTCGAACACGCAGAGCGGACGCACCTGGCCGGCGCGCCAGACCTCGAGATTTTCGGATGGGTTGTTGACGTTGGCTTCGGTGTGGTTGCCGACCAGCTGGGTCGCTGCCTCGCCGCCGGACTTGTAGGGCAGATAGGAGAATTTCGCGCCAGTCTTCTGCTCCAGGAACACGGTGAGCACGTGGTCCTCGCGCTTGGAGCCGGTGCCGCCCATCTTGAACGGCGCGCTCGCAGCCTTCGCGGCCGCGACGAATTCCTTCAACGTCTTGGGGCCCGCGCTGTTGTCCCACAGCACGAACTGGTCGAGCGCGACCACGGAGACCGGCGTCAGCTCGCGCCAGTTGAACGGGATCTTCGCCGACAGCGGCAGCATGTAGATCAGCGAATAGGCGATCAGCACCTTGTTGGGATCGCCCTCGCTGGACTTCATGTACATCAGCGCTTCCGCGCCGGAGGCGCCGCCCTTGAGCGAGACCACCATCGGCTGCTTCATCAGATTGTTCTTCTGGATCGCGGCCTGCATCATCCGGGCCATCTGGTCGGAGGCGCCACCCGCGCCCGCCGCCACCACGATCTCCACCGGTTTGGTCGGCTCCCAGGCCGCAACGGCCGGCGTGCTCAACAACAGCGCTGTCGCAGCGCCGACGGCTTTCACTGGAATTCGCACGAGTTTCGTCCCCTGATGTTTTTTGAGTTGTAGGTGCGGAAAATTCTATCCCTGCATAGTGCGGACTAATCCTGAGGAGTTCAAGCGGACGGGCAATTGCACGCATATGACTTTCGACTGACGGAGCCGAAAGCCCGTGAGACTTATCTGCCCTTCCAGACCGGCGTCCGCTTGTTGAGGAAGGCATCCATGCCCTCGCGGAAATCTTCGCTCATATAGGCTTTCAGGATCAGGTCCTCGCCTTCCTCGCGCGAGAGCGTGCGGCGGATGCGGCGCACCGCTTCCTTGGTCGCTTCCAGCGTCAGAGGCGCGTGGCTGGCGACGAGCTTTGCAGTCTCGTCGGCACGGCGCTGCAGCGTCTCGACGTCAGGCACAACCTCGTTGAGCAGGCCGAGCGCCAGCGCCTCCGGCGCCTCGACCAGGCGCGCCTTGAAGATCATATCCTTCGTGCGGGCGGGACCGACCAGCGCGACGACGCGACTGATGTTCGACATCGACAGGCAGTTGCCGAGCGTGCGTGCAATCGGAAAGCCCATCCGCGTCGTCTCGGTGCCGATGCGAAGATCGCAGCAGGCCGCGATCCCTGCGCCGCCGCCGGTGCAGGCGCCGGCGATCGCCGCGATCACGGGCACGCGGCACTGCTCGAGCGTGCCGAGCACGCGATCGATGCGCGCCTCGTAGTCGAGCGCATCCTGCGCGGTCTTGAAGGCGCGGAATTGCGAGATGTCCGTGCCGGAGGCGAACGCCTTGTCGCCAGCGCCGGTCAGGATCAGCGCCTTGATCGAACGGTCGACGTTGATATCCTGGCATATCTCCGCCATGCGGTCATACATGGCGAAGGTCATGGCGTTGCGCGCCTGCGGGCGGTTGAAGGTGATCCGCGCGATGCCGTCCGTGACGGAGTAGAGCAGGTCTTCGTTGGCAGTCGTCGGTGCGTTCATCGCGCGCTCACTTTCTTCACTACAGTTCATTCAGGCCGCCCTCAGGCAACCTGAGCCTTAGGCGACTTGAGCCTTGGTCATCGGCACCACGTCGCGTCCCTTCAGGACGTCCATGGCCGCGAGCACGCCGCCGCTCCGGTGCGGGATCTGTGCAAGGTCGAGGCCCATCTCGACGCCGGCGAGCGTGCCCATCAGCATCAGATCGTTGAAATGGCCGATATGGCCGATGCGGAACACCTTGCCCTTGACCTTGTTCAGGCCGGTGCCGAGCGACATGTCGAAGTTCTCCAGCACCACCTTGCGGAAGGCGTCGGCATCAAAGCCCTCGGGCACGCGCACGCCGGTCAGCGCCGGCGAATGCGCGGCGGGATCAGCACATTGCGTCTCGAGGCCCCAGACCTTGACCGCAGCACGCGTCGCGGCGCTGTGGCGCTTGTGGCGGGTCCAGACGTTCTCCAGGCCCTCCTCCTCCAGCATCTTCACCGCCTCGCGCAGGCCGTAGAGCAGGTTTGTTGCGGGCGTGTAGGGGAAGGTGCCGAGCTTGTTGAAGCTGATGACCTCCTGCCAGTCCCAGTATGAGCGCATGCCGGGGTTGGCCTTGGCGACCGCGAGCGCCTTCTCCGAGACCGCGTTGAAGCCGAGGCCCGGCGGCAGCATCAGGCCCTTCTGCGAGCCCGCGACCGAGACGTCGATGCCCCAGGCGTCGTGCTCATATTCCATCGAGCCGAGGCCGGAGATGGTGTCGACCATCAGCAGCGCCGGATGCTTGGTGCGGTCGAGGATCCTGCGCACCTCCAGCGGCGGCGTCACGCAGCCGGTCGAGGTCTCGTTGTGCACGACGCAGACCGCCTTGATGGCGTGCTGCTTGTCGGCGGCAAGGCGCTTCTCGATCTCCGCAAGATCGGCACCATGGCGCCAGTCGCTCGGGATGAAGTCGACATCGAGCTTGAACTTGTCGGCGATGCCGCGCCACAGCACGGCGAACTGGCCGGTCTCGCACATCAGGACCTTGTCGCCGGGCGCGAACACGTTGACCATCGCCGCTTCCCAGGCGCCGGTGCCGGACGAGGGGAAGATGATCACGGGCTGCTTGGTGCGGAACACGCGCTGCATTGCGGCAAGCACGGCAAAACCGAGCTCGGCGAACTCCGGACCGCGATGGTCCAAAGTCGGCATATCCATCGCCCGCAGCACCCGATCGGGCACGTTGGTCGGTCCTGGAATCTGTAAGAAATGCCTTCCAGTATGCACGGTCATCGGCGTCCTTCCCGGTCTTGCCTTGGTTTGGTGGGCGCCGAATAGCACCATTTGACCGGCTTGTCCTCTCCTCCAAAGGGCCCCTCGCGCATAGCGAGCCGGCCTGCCCTCGGCCGCTCCGTCGCGACCATCTTCGCGGGCCGACCTTTACGTGCCGACGATCTTCAGATGCGGCGCGGCATTGCCCTGCGGGCGCTGCTCCAGCAGCTTCATCGCGACGTCCACACCGCCGGAGCGGTGCGGCACGCCGGCCACCGACAGGCCCATCTCGACGCCGGTGAGCGCGCCGAGCAGCGTCAGCGCGTTGCATTCGCCGAGATGGCCGATGCGGAAGACCTTGCCGGCGACCTTCGACAGGCCCGAGCCGAGCGACATGTTGTAATTCTCGAGCACGACTTTCCGGAACTGATCGGCATCATGCCCCGGAGGCATCAGCACGGCAGTGAGCACCGGCGAGAACTCCGAAGGCTCCTGGCAGAGCACTTCGAGACCCCAATGGTTGACCGCGGCCCGCGTCGCTGCCGCCAAGCGCTGATGCCGCGCAAAAACATTGTCGAGCCCCTCCTCGAGCAGCATCGCGATCGCCTCGCGCAGGCCGTAGAGCAGATTGGTCGCGGGCGTATAGGGGAAGAAACCCTTGGCGTTGGGCTTGAGCATCTCCTCCCAGTCGAAATAGGAGCGCGGCATCTTGTTGGTCCTGGACGCAGCCAAGGCCTTGTCCGAGATCGCGTTGAAGCCGAGACCGGGCGGCAGCATGAAACCCTTCTGCGAGCAGCTGACGCTGACATCGACCTTCCACGCGTCGTGACGATAGTCGACCGAGCCGAGCGAGGAGATCGTGTCGACCATCAAGAGTGCCGGATGCGAGGCGCGGTCGATCGCGGCGCGGATCTCGGCGATGCGGCTGGTCGCGCCGGTCGAGGTCTCGTTGTGCACGACCATCACCGCCTTGATGGTGCGCGCGGCGTCTTCGGAGAGCTTGGCCTCGATCACCGTGGGATCGGCGCCGCGGCGCCAGTCGCCCGGGACGAAATCGACCTCGATGCCGAAGCGCCCGGCCATCTGCCGCCACATCGTGGCGAAGTGGCCGGTCTCGACCATCAGCACCTTGTCGCCCGGCGACAGCGTGTTGACGATTGCTGCCTCCCAGGCGCCGGTCCCCGACGAGGGGAAGATCACGACCGGCCCCTTGGTCTGGAAGATCTGCTGGCTGCCTTCGAGCACGGTCCGGCCGAGCTCGCCGAATTCGGCGCTGCGGTGGTCGATGACAGGCATGTCCATCGCGCGCAGGACGCGCTCGGGGACCGGGCTCGGGCCCGGAATCTGCAGGAAATGGCGTCCCTGAGGCATGCAAAGCTCCCTTTCGGCAGGTTATGGCCGGCTTTGCCGGCTATTTTGCATTCATTTTTTGTCCCTTCAATCGAAATCTGGTATTCGATTGCGAGCGTCGACGCGACCAATCGGGGAAACTACTGTGCTGCAAATGAAATCCACGATTCCCGACAATGGGGTTCCGATCACCCCGTCCGCCGGTAACAGCGACCGCCAGGAAAACCGGCAGGAGGCCTCGCTCCATGGCGAGATCCTGCTGCGGCTGCGCGACTACGTGGTCGAAGGCAACATTCCCGAAGGCGCGCGCGTTCCCGAGCGGCAGCTCTGCGAGATGCTCGGCATCTCCCGCACGCCGTTGCGCGAGGCGCTCAAGGTGCTCGCCGCCGAGGGCCTGATCGAGCTACTGCCCAACCGCGGCGCTCGGGTGCGCCAGCTCAGCCAGCGCGATCTCGAGGAACTGTTCGACGTCATGGCAGGCCTGGAAAGCCTGGCAGGGCGCCTCGCCTGCGAAGCCATAACGGATGCGGAAATCACGGCGATCGAGCAGCTGCACTACGAGATGTACGGCCATTACCTGCATCGCGACATGCACGGCTATTTCCAGGCCAACCAGCGCGTCCACGAGAGCATCGTCGATGCCGCACGCAACGATACGCTGAAGATTGCCTACGCCAATTTCGCCGGCCGGATCCGACGCGTCCGCTACTCCGCCAATTTCGCCCGCAAGCGGCAGCGCTGGGCGGAAGCCATGCGCGAGCACGAGGCTATCCTCGATGCGCTACGCCGCCGCGCCGGCAGCGAGCTCAGCGACATCCTGTTCCAGCATCTGCGCAACAAGCGAACGGCCGCGATCGAGCACCTGACCGAGCCCCAAGAGGGCGCGCCGGCATCGCCTTGAGGGCGCCCGGCTTGCCCATTTTGCATTCACAACATGGTCGATCAGGAACCACAATGAATATCCCAGCAAGGCTGAGCCTCGCCGGGTCAGTCCGGGATCAGGGATGACGAACGCCTCCTCGCTCGAACGGCGCCTGCGGTCGGAATTGACCGGCGACGTGCTGTTCGACGGCTTCAGCCGCGGCCGCTACGCCACCGACGCCTCGTTCTACCAGATCATGCCGGCTGGCGTGGTGGTCCCCAAGACCATGGACGAGGCCTTGCGGGCGCTGGCGATCGCGCGCGACGAGGGGCTGAAGGTCACCCCGCGCGGCGGAGGCACCTCGCAATGCGGCCAGACCGTCAATGACGGTCTCGTGATCGATCTCTCCAAGCACCTCAACCGGATCCTGTCGCTCGATGTCGAAGGCCGCACCTGCGTAGTCGAGCCCGGCATCGTGCTCGACGACCTCAACCGCCAGCTCAGAAAACACGGCCTGTGGTTTCCGGTCGACGTCTCCACGGCCTCCCGCGCCACGATCGGCGGCATGGCCGGCAACAATTCCTGCGGCGGCCGCTCGCTGCGCTACGGCACCATGCGCGACAACACGCTGTCGATGGAGGCCAGCCTCGCCGACGGCACGCTGAGCCGTTTCGGTGAGGTCTCGCGCGATCTCTCCGACCTCGAGGCCGGCGACAGCACCCGCGCCCTGTTCCGCGACATGCTCGACCTCGGCACCCGCGAGGCCGACGAGATCGCCGCGCGCTTCCCAAAGGTGCAGCGCCGCGTCGGCGGCTACAATCTCGATGCGCTGGTGCCGCGCAACGCGCCGAACAACATGGCGCATCTGTTGGTCGGCTCCGAAGGCACCCTCGCCTTCACCACCAAGGTCGAGCTGAAGCTGTGGCCCGTGATCCGCAACAAGGCGCTCGGCGTCTGCCATTTCGGCAGCTTCTACGAGGCGATGGATGCGGCCCAGCACCTCGTCAAGCTCAAGCCGATTGCGGTCGAGCTGGTCGACCGCACCATGATCGCGCTCGGCCGCGACATTGCCATGTTCGCACCAGTCATCTCCGCGGCGATCAAGGGCGATCCGGATGCCGTGCTGGTGGTCGAATTCGCTGAAGAGGACCAGTCGGACAATCTGGTGCGCCTCAAGCAGCTCGGTGAGCTGATGGCGGATCTTGGCTTCGGCTGGAACAACGACACGCGCAAATGGGGCGGCGTGGTGGAGATCACCGAGCCCGCGCTGCAGAGCGGCATTGCCGATTTCCGCGCCGCCGGCCTCAACGTGATGATGTCGATGAAGCAGGAGGGCAAGCCGGTCTCCTTCGTCGAGGACTGCGCCGTGCCGCTGCCGCACCTTGCCGACTACACCGCGCGGCTGAACGAAGTGTTCGCCAAACACGGCACCAGTGGCACGATGTACGCGCACGCCTCGGAGGGCTGCCTGCATGTGCGCCCCGTTCTGAACCTGAAGCTGGAGAAAGACGTCAAGGCGATGCGCGCCATCGCCGAAGAGGCCTTTGCGCTGGTGCGCGAGTACAAAGGCTCGCATTCCGGCGAGCACGGCGACGGTCTGGTACGCTCCGAATTCCACGAGGCCATGTTCGGCGAGCGCCTCGTCGCCGATTTCAGGGAAGTGAAGCAGCGCTTCGATCCCGGCGGCGTGCTCAATCCCGGCAAGATCATCGATGCGCCCAGGATGGACGACCGCTCGCTGTTCCGCTTCAAGCCCGACTATCGGGTCGGCGAACTGAAGACGAAGCTCGACTGGTCCGCTTATCCCGGCGCCGGCGGCGGTTTCCAGGGGGCGGTCGAGATGTGCAACAACAACGGCGCCTGCCGCAAGCTCGAGGGCGGCGTGATGTGCCCGTCCTATCGCGCCACGCGCAACGAGAAGGACGTCACGCGCGGCCGCGCCAACACGCTGCGGCTTGCGATCTCCGGCCAGCTCGGCCCGGATGCGCTCTCTTCCGACGAGATGATGGAGACGCTCAAACTCTGCGTCTCCTGCAAGGCCTGCCGCCATGAATGCCCGACCGGCGTCGACATGGCCAAGATGAAGATCGAGGTGCTCGCGGCGCGCGCCGCCAGCCGCGGCCTGATGCTGCGCGACCGGCTGGTCGGATATCTGCCGCGCTATGCCGGTCTTGCTTCGCGCTTGGCGCCCCTGGCTAATTTGCGCAACGGCAGCCCGCTGCTCCGAAGGCTATTTGAGCGCTTTGCCGGCATCAGCGCGCGCCGTGCCCTTCCCGCCTTCCGCCGCGATGTGTTCGCGCCGCCGGCCGAAAGCGTCGGACCTGCGGACGGTCGCGAGGTCGTGCTGTTCACTGACACTTTCAATCGCATCTATGAGCGCGAGAACCTCGAGGCCGCGCTGCGGGTGCTCACGGCCGGCGGCTATCGCGTGCATCTGCCAAAACCTGCGAGCGGGAGCCGTCCACTGTGCTGCGGCCGCACGTTCCTCTCTGCCGGTCTCGTTAAGGAAGCCAAAGCCGAGCTCGACCGGCTGGTGACGGCTTTCGCGCCCTACGCGGCGCGCGGCGTGCCGATCGTCGGCCTCGAGCCGAGCTGCCTCCTGACGCTGCGCGACGAGCTCGCTTCACTGCGCAAGGACAAAGATGCCAAGGCGGTCGGCGCCCATGCGCTGACCTTCGAGGAATTTCTGGTGCGCGAGGCCGAGGCCGGAAGGCTGCAACTGCCGCTCGGCATGGTCGCGGACAAGGCCGTGGTGCACGGCCATTGCCATCAAAAATCCTTCGGCGCCTTCAAGCCTGTCGAGCAGGTGCTGCGCCTCATCCCGGGCCTTGAGGTTGAGACCATCGAGTCGAGCTGCTGCGGCATGGCCGGCGCGTTCGGCTATGGCGCGGATACCTATGCTGCTTCAATCGAGATGGCCGAGCTGTCGCTGCTGCCGGCCGTGCGGAAGGCTGACCGGAATACGCTCGTCGTCGCCGACGGCACCTCATGTCGGCACCAGATCCACGACGGCACGAAGCGCGAGGCGCTTCACGTCGCCCGCGTGCTGGCGATGAGCCTCGATCGCGCCAACTCCAGCCCCATTTCTCCAGCTGCAAAGGAAACCAGCCATGGCTGACCTCACCCTCGACACCGCCCGAAAAATCCTCGACGCCGCCTTCGCGAAGGCCGGCGAGCTGAAGCTGAAGCCGCTGGTCGTCACCATCCTGGACGCGCGCGGCGTGCTCAAGCTTGCGGCCGCGCAGGACGGCACCAGCCTGATGCGCGCCGAGATCGCGCATGGCAAGGCCTATGGCGCGCTCGCCATGGGCATGGGCTCGCGCGCTTTGTTCCAGCGCGCGCAGGAGCAGGCCTATTTCATCGATGCGGTGAATACGATCGCCAAGGGCGCACTGGTGCCGGTCCCCGGCGGCGTGCTGATCATGGACGGCGCGACCCTGCTCGGCGCTGTCGGCGTCTCCGGCGACACCTCCGACAATGACGAGGCCTGCGCGGTGGCAGGGATCCAGGCGGCGGGGCTGAAGGCGAACGCGGGATAGCTCGTCATTCCGGGGCGCGCCTCCTTTGGCGCGAGCCCGGAATCCATTTCTCCGCATCGCTTGCTGCACGATGGATTCCGGGCTCGCGCTACGCGCGCCCCGGAATGACCGCGGAGAATGCGGCTACATTCTCGTTGAGAATCGGACCGAGCTGGTAAACTCCGCTCTCCCTACCTCCCCGTCCAGACCGGCTTCCTCTTCTCGCTGAACGCCTTCAACCCTTCCTTGGCGTCCTCGGTCATCGCGAGCAGTGCGATCTGGCTTTCGGTGTAGGCGATGCTCTCGTCGAACGACATCGAGGCGATGGCGCGCATGGCGTATTTGCCGCGGCGGATCGCGGTTGGGGATTTGTCGACGATGCGGCCGATCAGCCAGTCGACCTTGGCATCTAGCTCGGCGGCAGGCACGACATAGTTGAGCAGCCCCGCGCCCTGCGCGGCCCTGGCGTCGAACGGCTCGCCCGTGAGCGCCCATTCGTTGACGAGGCGGGGCGGAGCGATGCGCTGGAGCAGGCTCAGCACCTGCATCGGGAACACGCCGACCTTCACCTCGGGCAGGCCAAAGACGACGTGATCGGCCGCAACCGCCATGTCGGTCATGCACAGAAGGCCCATGCCGCCGGCCATGCAGACGCCGCCAACCCGCGCAATCGCCGGCTTGGTGGCGTTCTGTGACAAACGTAACAGATCGGCATAGTCGACATTTGGTTTGGAATGATCCATCGCGAAAGCCGCGCCGGAATTCTGCAAGTCGGCGCCCGCGCAGAACGCCTTGTCGCCCGCGCCCGTCAGCACGATGACGCGGACGTCCTTGTCCTCATGCGCGTCGCGATAGGCTCTTGTGATCCCGGCGATGACCTCGCCGTTCAGCGCGTTGCGTTTCTCCGGCCGGTTGATGGTGATCCAGAACGCCTGCCCGCGCTTCTCGGTGATGACGGCTGTGGTGTCTGTCATGACATGCTCGCTCGCTTGGTCCCGTTTTGCAGCCATTTGCGGCAGGACCGGCGGCGCGCGCAAGGGCAATCTGCAGGGGCGCCTCACCATAGCGTGTGGGCGCAACTTCGCTTCGCGATTGAATTGGAGCTTGCGCGCGTTATCCTGACTGGAGATTTGATCACCGATGAGCCATTTCATGCGCGCCGCTTTCATGTTGTTGCTGGCAGGATTGGCCGTGCTGAGCGGCGGCGCCGCAGGCCATGCCGCCGATGCCGCGAAGATCGCGCTGGTGATCGGCAACGCGAAATATCCCGACAATGAATTCGTCCTGAGCGAGGTCGCCAACGATGCCCAGGACGTCGCCGAGGAATTGAAGCGCGGCGGCTTCGTCGTCGACCGGCAGAGCAATCTCACCGGCGATGCCATGCGGCAGGCGCTGGGGCGCTTCTACGACCGCATCGAGCGCGGCGCGGTGGCGCTGATCTTCTTCGACGGTTTTGCCATCCAGTCCAACCGTCAGACCTATCTGCTGCCGGTCGACGCCCAGATCTGGACCGAGCCGGACGTCTCGCGCGACGGCTTCGGCCTCGACGCCATCCTCGCCGAGATGAACACGCGCGGTGCCGCGATCAAGATCGCGCTGATCGACGCCTCCCGCCGCAACCCGTTCGAGCGGCGCTTCCGCCGCTATTCGGCCGGCCTGGCACCGGCGATCGCACCGAGCAATACGCTGGTGCTCTACTCCGCCGCGCTCGGCGCGGTCACGGCGACCGGCAAGACCGATCGCAGCCTCTTTGTCGCCGAGCTGCTGCGCGAAATGCGCGCGCCGAACATCAGCGCCGAGCAGGCCCTGACCAACACCAAGAACGGCGTCGTTGCCGCCACCAACCGCGAACAGGTGCCCTGGCTGTCCTCCTCGCTGACGACGGAGTTCTCGTTCGCAAGCCCGGCGACGCGGCCGCGGGACGATGCGGCCAAGCCACAGGTGCAGACACCCGAGCCGCAAAAGCCGGTCTGCGAGGTACCGCAGGCGGAGCCCGCCCCGAATGCGGACGAGCTGGCACGAGATCCTGTCATCGCCGATCTCAGCCGCAAGATCACCGCAAACGCCAACGATGTCACCTCGCGCTACAAACGCGGCCAGGTCTACGCGATCAAGCGCGCCTATGCGCTCGCGATACAGGATTTCGACGCAGTGCTCCGCCGCGCGCCCAAGGACGCGGAAGCCCTGAACAACCGCTGCTGGAGCCGGGCTGCGACGGGCGACCCGCAAGGCGCGCTGGCCGACTGCAATCTGGCGCTCCAGATCAACCCGGGCTTGAGCGATGCACTCGACAGCCGCGGCCTAGTCAACCTCAAGCTCGGACGCAATGCCGAGGCGATCAAGGATTATACCGACGCGATCCAGCGCAACCCGCGCTCCTCGTCCTCGCTGTTCGGCCGCGGCATCGCCGCGCGCAGAAGCGGCGGCGACGGCGCCACCGATATCGCGCAGGCGAAGTCGATGAACCCAAACATTGCGAAGGAATTCGCAGGCTACGGCGTCACGGAGTGCACGCCTTGAGCTGAGGCGGCCTTCCTGATCCAAACCTTGTTGTCGTGGAACGCCGCGCCGCCGATCGGCGCGATCGTGTCTGCGCCCGTCAGCGTGTTGATGCCGCGGCCGCCGATATGGTTGCTGTTGGGATGAACGGATTCGGCGATCAGGACGCCGCGCCGGACGCCCTCGAATAGCGTCGCGATGAGCGTGGTCTCGCCGCGGCCGTTGCCGAGCGTCACCGCATCGCCATCGGCGATGCCGAGCGCGGCGGCGTCGAGCGGGTGGATCATCACGCTGGCCCGGCCCTCGCGCGCCTGCGAGGACGGCGTCTCGTTGAAAGTGGTGTTGAGGAAGCTGCGCGAGGGGCTGGTCGCTAGCCGGAACGGATGGGCCCGGTCGGCGTGCTCGATCACTGCCCAATGATCCGGCAGACCAGGCATCTTGTCGTAGTCGCCCATGGTGACGCCGAACGGCGGATGCGCCCAATCGGCTTTGAAATGAAACTTGCCGTCGGCGTGGGCGAAGCCGTCGAGATAATGCGAGGTGCGGAAATCCGGCTGCAGGTCGCGCCAGATGTCGGCTTCAAGGCCAGCGATGTCGCCGTGATTGCTCAGCCTCAAGGTCGCGTCGATCAATTCGCGCGGGCTCATCTCGAAGCCCGGATGCCTGGCGCCCAGCCGCGGCGCCAGCGCCTGCAACACCTCGTGGTTGGAGCGGCACTCGCCCGGCGGGTCGATCAGCTTCGGCCCGACCGAGATGTGCTGATGGCCGCCGCCGTAATAGAGGTCGTCATGCTCCATGAACATGGTCGCCGGTAGCACGATGTCAGCCATCTGCGCCGTCTCGGTCATGAACTGCTCGTGCACCGCCACGAACAGATCCTCGCGCGCGAAGCCCTGCCGGACCAGCGCCTGCTCCGGCGCCACCGTCATCGGATTGGTGTTCTGGATCAGCATCGCCTTGACCGGGCCCTTGCCGTGGAGAGCTTCGGCATCGCCGGTGAGGATGCGTCCGATCTGCGACTGGTCGAGCGCGCGCGTCGACTTGTCGATGGCCTCGTGGGCCTCGATGATGGATTCGTTGAAATGCCACAGCGCGTAATTGTTGAAGAAGGCGCCGCCGCCTTCATACTGCCAAGCGCCGGTCACCGCGGGAATGCACAGCGCGGCGTGCATCTGCGTCGCGCCGTTGCGCGAGCGGGTGAAGCCATAGCCAAGACGGAAGAAGCTCCGCTTGGTCTCGCCAACGGCCTTGGCGAACGCCTCGATCTCGGACACCGGGACGCCGCAAATCGCCGACGCCCATTCCGGCGTGCGCGACTTCAGATGCGCCTCGAGCTCGGTCGGGCAGTCGGTGTACTTGTCCATGTAGGCGCGGTCGGCATAGCCGTCGCGGAACAGGACATGCATGACGCCGCAGGCGAAGGCACCGTCGGTGCCGGGCCGCAGGATGATCCTGATGTCGGCCTGCTTCATGGTCTCGTTGTCGTAGATGTCGATCGCCGCGATCTTCGCGCCGCGCTCCTTGCGGGCGCGCGAGGCGTGCGTCATCACGTTGACCTGGGTATTGACGGGATTGGTGCCCCAGATCACGACGAGATCGGACAGCGCCATCTCGCGCGGATCGACCCCGGCAATCTTGCCGGTGCCGATTGCAAAGCCGATGCGCGCAACATTGGCACAGATGGTCTGGTAGAAGCGCGAATATTTCTTCACATGCGTGAGACGGTTGAGCCCGTCGCGCATCACGAGCCCCATCGTCCCCGCGTAGTAATAGGGCCAGATCGATTCCGCACCGAACTCGCGCTCGGCCGCATTGAATCGGTGCCCGATCTCGTCCAGCGCCTCGTCCCAGGAGATCCGCGCGAACTGACCTGAACCCTTGGGGCCGGTGCGGCGCAGCGGATAGATCAGCCGCTCGGGATGATGGATGCGCTCGGCATAGCGGGCGACCTTGGCGCAGACGACGCCGGCGGTGTAGGTCTGCTTCTTCGAACCGCGGAGGCGGCCGATGCTGCGGCCTTCGACCACCTCGACATCGAGGGCGCAGGCCGAGGGGCAATCATGCGGACAGGTCGAATGGCGGATCTCGATCTTCGTGTTGATCTTGGCGTGCTGGTTCATGTCCCAGTTCGTAACACCAAAATACCGGCCAGCCGAGCGCATTTATCCGGCAAGCCCCATGCGATTTGCTCAAGCCGCGCGCGCCGGAGCTTCCTGCTGCGGTTGCGAAGGAGGCCTGCCAGTGAGCCGCGCGACGTGCAAGCGCAACCCGAGCTACACCCCTTGCTACTTGTGCAACTGGGTGAGACCGGTCGGCGGGCCGTCGACGGCGGTCCAGCCGCCATCGACGAACAGCGTGCTGCCGCTGACATAGCTTGCGGCATCCGAGGCGAGATAGGCGACGGCGGTCGCGACCTCGTCGGCGCTGCTCCAGCGGTTGAACACGGTGTGGCCGGCGTAGAGATTGTAGATGTCGGGGCGCTGCTTGAACGGGCCGGTCAGCGCGGTCTCGGCGATGCTCGGCGCGATCGCATTGACGCGCACGCCGGCGTGCCCGACCTCGGAGGCAAAGCCCTTCACCAGAAGGCCGATCGCCGCCTTGGTCGAGCCGTAGACGCCGAGACCGGGTTCGATGGTCACCGCGCGAACCGAGGAGCAGGCGATGATGCTGCCGCCCTTCTGCGCGACCATGATGCGGCCGAAGGCCTGGAAGAAAAAGACCGTGCCCTTGACGTTGAGGGTGAGGACGCGGTCGAGATCCTCCTCGGTGTAGTCGAGGATGGTCTTGCGGATGTTGAGGCCGGGCGTCGTCACGGCGATGTCGAGCCGCGGAAACTTCTGCATCACGGTTTTCGCGAGTGCATTGACATCCGCGGCGCTTGCGGCGTCGCAGCCAGCTGCTTCCGCCCAGCCGCCCTTGTCGCGAATGCCGGCGGCCGTCGCCTCCGCTGCGTCGAGCGCACGATCGGCGCAGACAACCCGGGCACCGAGACCCGCAAGCGCTTCGGCCGACGATTTGCCGATGCCGGATGCGGCGCCGAGAACGAGCGCGGTCTTGCCGGTGAGATCGAAGAGCTTGCGATAGTCCCTCACTGACAATGTTCTCCCTGGTGCTGCTAGCCCTTGTAGCCCATCAGGAGGCGCGGCAGCCACAGCGAGAATGCAGGGACGTAGGTCACGAACATCAGTGCTGCGATGAGCGCAGCATAGAACGGCAGGATGGTGCGCATCACCGCGCCGACCGAGATGCCGCCGATGGCGCAGCCGACGAATTGCGTCGTTCCGACCGGCGGCGTGTTGAGCCCGAGGGCGCAATTGATCAACATCAGCATGCCGAACTGCACCGGGTCCATGCCCGCCTTCATCGCGATCGGCAGGAAGATCGGGGTGCAGATCAGGATCGTTGCCGCCATGTCCATGAACGTGCCGAGCACGAACAGGATGATGTTGATGAGCAGGAAGATCACCCAGGGCTGCGTCGACAACTTGTTCATCATCGCGCCGGCGAGATCCGCCACCTCGTAAAGTCCCATCAGGTACTGGAACATGGTGGAGACGCCGATCAGCAGCAGCACCACCCCGGTCGTCTTCACCGCCTTGGCGGCGGCGCGCAGGAAGTTGCCCCAGGTCATGGTGCGATAGATGAAGAACGTCAGCAGGATCGAGTAGGTGACGGCGATGGCCGCCGATTCGGTTGCCGTGAAGACGCCGGACAGGATGCCGGCCAGGATGATGCCGACGATCAGAAGCCCAGGCACCGCGGCCGCCAGCGAGCGGACCACCTCGGCCCAGCCCGGGAATTTGCCGGCGGGATAACCGCGCTTCACCGCGACCGCGTAGGCGGCAACCAGCATGCAGACCATCAGCACCAGCGCCGGCAGCAGGCCGGCCGCAATGAGCGCGCCGATCGAGACCTTGCCGCCGGCCGCGAGCGCATAGATGATCATGTTGTGGCTGGTCGGCATCAAGGCGCCCACGAGCGAGGCGTGGGTGGTGACGTTGACGGCGTAATCGGTGTCGTATCCCTCCTTCTTCATCATCGGAATCATCACCGCGCCCATGGCGGACACGTCGGCCACGGGCGAGCCCGAGACGCCGCCGAACAACGTGCAGGCGACCACGTTCGACATGCCGAGACCGCCGCGGATGTGCCCGACGAGATTCTTGGCGAGTTGCACGATCTTGTCGGCCACGCCGCCATGCAGCATCAGCTCACCGCTGAAGACGAAGAATGGAATGGCGAGGAAGGAGAAAATGTTCATCCCCGACATCATCTGCTGGAAGATGACGGCGACCGGCAGGCCTTCGTAGAGGATGGTGCAGATCGCCGACAGGCCGATCGCGAAGGCGACCGGGACGCCGAGGATCAGAAAGCCGAAGAAGGTGGCGCCGAGGATGATCAGTTCCATGAGGGGACGACCTCTTCGCCGCGCAGGAGCGCAATGATGTGCTCGATGGAAAACGAAACGATCAGGACGCCGGAGGCGAACAGCGGCACGTAGCGGATCACCTCGGGCAGGCCGAGATTGGGGATCTTCACGGTGCCGACCGACGCGCCGAGGATCCAGCCGTTGTAGGCCATTGCGAGGCCGAACCCGGCGACCAGAATGTGGATCACGATCTCGATCTTCTCCCGCGCGTGATCGGGGAGCATGACCAGCAGGCTGTCCATGCCGATATGCCCGGCATCGCGTACGCCGACGGCGGCGCCGATCAGCGTGACGTAGAGGATCAGGACCAGCGCCAGGTTCTCCGTCCAGGTCGGGCTGGAGTTGAGCACGTAACGTCCGAACACCTGGTAGAAGACGATGGCGACGATGACGAGCAGGCCTGTCACCGACAGGTACATGCCGAGGCGCGCGATGGGGGCATTGACCCGCGACAGCAAGCCGGTGGACGGGCGTGCTGCTACGGCCCCCTGCTCGTGACTTGCGACGTGTGGGTCTGTCATCGCGCGCCTCCTCACGGGATCCGGTGCCACCTGCGGCGACGCCGGACCCGGTTTCGAATTGTCCTACTTCGTGTCCTGGATGCGCTTGACGAGGCTCTGCAGCTTCTCGTTCCCGGCGAACTTCTGGTAGACCGGCTTCATTGCATCGACGAACTCCGCCTTGTTGCCGATCGTGACCACCTGAACGCCAGCGGCCTCGACGGTCTTGCGGGCGGCCTGCTCGCGCGCGTCCCAGAGCTTGCGCATGACGGGCACCGATTCCTTGGCTGCCTTGCGGACCATCGCCTGGTCCTCCTTGCTCAGCGCGTCCCAGACCTTTTTCGAGATCACGAGAACTTCGGGCGCGAGGGAGTGCTCGGTGATGTTGTAGAACTTGGCGGCTTCGAAGTGCCGGGAGGATTCGTAGGACGGCCAGTTGTTCTCGGCAGCGTCGACGAGACCGGTCTTGAGCGCGGTGTAGACCTCGCCATAGGGCATCGGCGTCGGGTTGGCCCCCAAGCTCTGGATCATGCCGACCCACAGGTCGGATTGCTGGACGCGGATCTTCAGGCCCTTCAGATCGGCCAGCGATTTGACCGGACCCTTGACTGTGTAGACCGAGCGCGCGCCGCTGTCGTAATAGGCAAGGCCGACCAGGCCCGCGGGCTCCATGGCTGCCAGGATCTCATCGCCGATCGGACCGTCGAGGACGGTGCGCATGTGCTGCGTGTCCCTGAAGACGAAGGGCAGACACAACGCGATGGTCTCGGGCACGAAATTGTTCAGCGGCGATGCGTTGATCCGCATCATGTCGAGCGCGCCGATCTTGAGTTGCTCGATCGTGTCCTTCTCCGAACCCAGGGCGCCGTTCGGAAACACCTTCACGCCAAGCTTGCCGCCGCTCGCCGCCGCGAGTTGCTGGCCCATGAACTTGACCGCCTCGACGGTCGGATAATCGGCGGGGTGAACGTCAGCCGAGCGGAAATCGCGTGCAGTGGCCAGGGGTGCTGAGACCGCCAGTGCAACGGCTGTGATGATACCGGTGAGCGTCTTCATGTGGGCTTCCTCCTGGGTTGATTGAGATCGATTATATCGTTGTCGGCCCGGCTGCAGGCCGCCTTGGGTCGCTCCGCTTCAGGTGTGAAGTCAAGCGCCAATGTCGTCCCTAGGGCGGGCGGCATTCTCTGTCCAAGCCAAATCCGGCATCGATCGATGCAAGACTTGCATCGATCGATTCCTGGCGCAATTCGCACTATGGTGGGTATGGCGGGCTGGCTCGACGTCGCTAGCCCGTGACTTGACGCCTTCAATCGAGGCTCCGCGCGGTCGCCAGCATCGACCGTTAGGCCGACGCGTCACTCGCCGCCGAGGCCGCTCTCGGCGAGCTCGCGCAGCGCGTCCGTATCGAGCACGACGATGGCGCCGTGCTCGAGGCGGACCCAGTTGCGGCCGGCCCAGGCGCGCAATTGCTTGTTGATGCTCTCGCGCGTCATCCCGACCATCTCGCTGATCTCCTGCTGCGTGATGGCGAGCGTGCCGCTGCCGGAATCCAGCTTGCGCTCTTCGGTGAGACCGAGCAGTGCACTGGCAAGCCGGCCCGGCAGATTCTGCAGGATCACCTGCTCGACCTGCTGACTGGTCCAGCGCAGACGCGCGCACAGCAGCTCGATGAACTTCATCGCCAGCGCCGGCTGGCTCTTCACGAACGGCAGGAAGTCCCGGCGATCGATGACGTAGAGCTCGCAATTGGTATTGGCGGTCGCATCCGCCGACCTGGGCGCGCCGTCGAGCACGGCGATCTCGCCGAAGATTTCTCCGGGGCCGATCAGATTGAGAATAGCGTTCCGCCCATCAGGCGATGAGGAGGAAATCTTGACTGTCCCCGCGATCACCGCGAACAGACTGTTGCCGGGATCGCCCTTGGCGGCGATCGTCGCTCCACGCTTGACGGTGGTGTGCTTGGCGTAGCGGCAGAGTTGATCGAGCGCTTCCGGCTCCAGATCCGCGAAGATCGGGTGCTTGCGCAGGACCGATAGTTTGTTGCCCGCCGGTTGTCGGGGATCGCCGGTCTTGTCCTGAGGCACGCCGCGGGGCTCCTAAGACTACGAGGCACTGAGTTCCTGCGTAGTCAACGTTACCAGGCATTTCAACCGGAAAGCACGCGCGCGATTTGAGGCAAATGCCACGAAAAGGCCCGTAACGAGGAAGTCAGCAGCCAAAAGCTGCGGCGATGCGTCTTCTTCGACGCAGAGTTGCGGATTACGCAAACCCCGATTGCGTCGAAACGCTGCCGACGGGGGGCGCCCGCCCAGGCGAGCATCGGCCCTGGCGCGCCGGACTCGGACCTAAACCTGGACTCGGACCTAAACCTGGACTTGGACCTGCACCTGCACCTGCAGAAGGCTTCAGTGCCTGGAATCCGGATCAAGCCGGCCCGCCCTGGTTTGCCGGTCAGCCCAGGCCAGAACTGCGGCGAACACGACAAAGATCGCGACGACGACAACGGTCACCAGCAACGCGTCAGCAGGCATCATTCCCTCCCGGATTTGTTTCCGGTAGTATTTTGCGGAGGATGGCCGCCGTCATTGATCGGGATCAAATTTGGCCGAGACGGCGTGGACGAGAGGTCAGGCTGCGGCCATGGCCTCGACGCGGGCCGGATCGAGCAGGCTGATGCCGCCGTGAATGATCTCGATCACGCCCAGGCGCTCCAGCTTGGTGAAGGTGCGGCTGACGGTCTCGATAGTCAGGCCGAGATAATCGGCAATGTCCTGGCGGCTCATTGGAAGCGCGACCATGTCGGACGGACCCTTGAGCGCGACCAGCCGCTCACGCCAGCCGAGCAGAAAGGTGGCGACCTTCTCGTCCGCGGAGCGTCGACCGAGCAGAACCATGTGGTCGCGCGCCTGGCTCAACTCGCGAATGGCCAGTTCGTTGATGCGCCTGAGCAATTGCGGCCGGTCTTCGATGAAACGGCCGAAAGGTCCTTTTGGGAATTGGCAAACGTTCACCGCGCCGATCGCATCGGCCGAAAAATTGTGCCGGCCGGACAAATTCATCCCCAGGAAATCACCGGGCAAGGCAAAGCCGACGATCTGCCGCCGGCCGTCAGGCAGCAGCTTGTACAGCCGCATGACGCCTTCGAGGACGTTGTAGAACGAGGTCGTGATGTCCTCCTCGGAAAACACGGTCTCGCCCGAATCGAAATGGACGCGGCGGCCGAGATGTTCGAACTCCCGGAGTTCGGCTGCATCGAGCGACGAGCAGACCGCCGCTCCACGCACGGCACAATCGTCGCAATAATGTCCGTTCGGCTCACTCGTGACCACGGAAGGCTTCATCCATCGCTCCCCGCGCCGGCCGCTCCCGACGTCAGGCCGAGTCCACCGCGCGGCTGCATTTTACTGCACCGTGCCGCAGCCGATTGACCCAGATCAAATTTGGCTGGCATCCCGCTCTTATTCTGCGTTCACGGTTCGACGGGATGATTCCATGCTGCAAAGAGCACTGCGTCACGGCCTGATTGGGCTGCTTCTGATCACGCCTGCGCTCGCGGCCCCGGCCGCCGAACAACGCGGCAAGGCTTTCGCCCGAGCCAATTGCGCACGCTGTCACGCGATCGACCGCGCCTCCAAGAGCCCGCTGGAGATCGCGCCTCCGCTACGCACCCTGCATCGGCGCTATCCGATCAACAGCCTTGGCGAGGCGCTGGCCGAGGGGATCTCCACCGGACATGCCGACATGCCAGCCTTCGCGCTCAGCCCGGACCAGATCCACGACCTGCTGTCCTATCTGAAGACGCTGGAATAGTCGCCCCTCACACCGCCTGCACGGTCCATCCGATCAGCTCCTTGGCGATGCGCGCGAAGGCGGCATCGAAGGCGGCGACTGAAGCGGCCGGTTCGACCTTGTCGAGCTTTTCGCTGACCTCGATGAGCCGCGATGCGATCACCTTGCCATTCTTGTCGACGATCCGAGCCGACAGTCCGATCTCGGCCCGAGCCTCCCCATCCGTCGCGATCCGAAAGCGCCGGATGTCGAGCAGGAGCTGGTAGTCCGCCGGCCCGAGATCCGTCGTGCGCAGCGGGGCGTGGGCGATGTCGTAGTTCTCGAAACTGTCGATCAGGCGCGCCTGCACCAGTTTCGGAATGCTGTCAGCCCAGAGGAAGTCCGCAAAGCCCGGCCTGTCGCCGCTAGGCGCGAACAGCATGCGCTGGGTCTGCAGCATCGCCACCGCCGTCGGCTCGGGAATGGCCAGTGAGGCGGATAGCGTCTTGCCGGCCGGCCCGAGATTCTGCGGCGTGCGCAGGTCGTAGGTGACTTTCTGCGCGGGCGTGCCGCCGCCGGTCATCTTGTCGAGGCCTGCCAGGATGCCGTCGATCTTGCCGGTGTTGCGCGCGAGCCCGTCGGAGAAGGTCTTGAAATTGGCAATGGTGTCCTTCAGCGGACCGGAATTGTCCTGAAGCACCGTGTCGACCCGCCGCAGCGCATCGCGCGCCGCCTGCGTCATGCTCTGGCCTGCGCCGGCCTCCGCGATCAAGGTCGTCAGCTCGCCGGACTTGGCGACGATCACGCCCCCCTCCAATGTCACCACGGGAACGCCGGTCAGGCCCTGGAATTCGAGGCCGACCTTAGTGTCGGCACGCACCGGCGTCGCGGTGGCAACCGAGATCGTGGCATTGACGAAGCGCGGGTTATCAGGCGCGAGCCCGAGCTGGGTGACCTCTCCGACCCGAATGCCGTTGAACAGCACGCCGGCGCCGACCAGCAGGCCGGGCACCGGCCCCTGGAATTGCACGTGGTAGCTGGTGCGCGGGCCGATGCCGCCGGTGTTGTTCAGCCAATAGACGAAGCCGAACACTGCGACGATCGCGGCCAGCACGAAACTGCCGATCAGCACATAGGGAGCGCGGGTTTCCATCTCTCATCTCATCTCGTGTTGCAGCATCTGCGAGCGCTTGCCGTGGAAGTAGGCGCGCACCCAGGGATGCCCGGATTGCAGCAATTCGCGCATCGGGCCGATCGCCACGATCTTGCCGTCGGCGAGCGCGGCGACGCGGTCGCAGACCGTGGTCAGGCTCGCAAGGTCATGGGTCACCATGAACACGGTGAGCTCCAGGGTCTTTTGCAGCGTCTTGATCAGCGTGTCGAACTCGCCGGCGGCGATGGGGTCGAGGCCCGAGGTCGGCTCGTCCAGGAACAGGATCGGCGGATCGAGCGCGAGCGCGCGCGCCAGCGCCACGCGCTTGGTCATGCCGCCGGACAGCTCCGCCGGGTATTTGTCGGCGTCCTCGGCGCGCAGGCCGACCATCTCGAGCTTGGCGATCGCGATCTCGTCCATCAGCTCCTGCGACAGGACCAGATTTTCGCGCAAGGGAAATTGGACGTTCTGGCGCACCGTCAAGGAGGAGAACAGCGCGCCCTGCTGAAACAGGATGCCCCATGCCATCGCAGCGCCGCGGTCGTGGCTTCCGCCGGCTTGTCCCATGACCTCGATGTTCCCGCTCCGGCGCGGGATAAGGCCGATGATGGTCCGCATCAAAACCGACTTTCCGCCGCCGGATGCGCCCACCAGCCCGAGGATCTCGCCGCGGCGGACGTCGAGCGACAAATGGTCGAGCACGGTTTGACGGCCGAAGCCGACCACGAGGTCACGGACGCGGATGGCGAACTCGTCTTGTGGTCCGTCCATTGTCACATTCCGATCGAGGCAAAGAAGATCGCGAACAGGCCGTCGAGCACGATCACCAGGAAGATCGATTTCACCACCGACGTCGTGGTCTGCCGCCCAAGCGACTCCGCGCTGCCCTTGACGCGCAATCCCTCGCTGCAGGCCACGATCCCGATCACCAGCGCCATGAATGGCGCCTTCAGGATGCCGACCTGGAAATGCGCGACGGAAATGGCCTCGTGCAGGCGCGCGATGTAGATCGCCGGCCCCATGTCGCCATAGAACTGCGCGACCAGCCCGCCGCCATAGAGCGCGGCGATCGATCCGATGAAGGTGAGGATGGGCAGCGCAACGACCAGGGCCGCAACGCGCGGCAGGATCAGGACGTCGACCGGATCGAGCCCCATGGTCGAGAGCGCGTCGATCTCCTCGCGCATCTTCATCGAGCCGAGCTCGGCCGTGTAGGCGCTCCCCGACCTTCCCGCGACCATGATGGCGACGATCAGCACGCCGAGCTCGCGCAGCACCAGGATGCCGACCATGTCGACCGTGTATGATTCCGCGCCGAATCTACGGAAGTGGAAGAAGCCCTGCTGCGCGATGATGGCGCCGATCAGGAAGGTGATCAGCGTGATGATGGGGATCGCCTGCCATCCGATGCGGTAGAGCTGATACACCAGAGAGGTCAGCCGCAGCGAACGCGGCCGGCGCAGCACGCCGACGACGGCCATGAACAAGGCGCCGAGCATCTGGAGGAAGATCGTGACGTCCTCCCGCGCGCCGACCGCGGACTTGCCGAGATCACCCAGCCGCGCCAGAACCGGATTGGGCGCGGCCGCCGGAGCCGGTGTGCGGCGGTTGACCTGGCGCACCTCGTCCATCAGCCCGCTGAAATGATCGGCGACGCCGACGAATTCGGCTGGCCTGCCTGACGAGGCGGCCCTGCGCGACAGCTTCTCCAGGACCCAGGCGCCGAGCGTATCGAGCGCGCTGATCCCCGACATGTCCAAGGATACGGCGCGCGAACGATCGACGTCGGCCCCGACCGAGCGGGACAAGGTCTCGAGCGTCACCACGTTCGCGGCGGTCCAGGGCCCCTCGGGGCGCAATTTCAGCACGTCGCCGGACGGCGTCGCGTGCAGCAGCGGTTCGTGGTTCACGCTTTCCACCTCATCGGGACAATTGATCCCCATTCAGCCGGCATTTCTAGGCCAGCATGTGGCGGCCGGATTGACCTGTCTCAAGACCCCGAACGGGCTCCGCCTCTTGACGCAAATCAAGCGCGATCGCACGGGCTGGTCTTAGACTCGTTTGAATTTAATGAGGACACCAAATCCATGTTCGACAGTGACAGGATGAGCGAGGAATTGCGCACGCTGAAGGTCGACGTCACGCACCTGTTGAGCACCGCCGGCGAGGAGATGTTCGAGAGCTCGAAAGCTCGCACTGATGCGCTCGCCGATCAGATCAGGGCCGCACTCGCCGAGCTCGGCGAGACCATCGAACAGGAGGGGGAGACGCTCCAGGGCCTCGTTGCGGAGCGTCCGATCACATCGCTCGCCTCTGCCTTCGCGCTGGGCGTGGTTGTCGGCTTCATGCTGAGGAGACACTAGGTGAATACCGAGAATGTCGTCAAACATCTGCGCGTGCTGTGGCGCACCGACAGGATCATCGCCGACATCAGGCTGCGCCATTTGCTGATCGGCCTCGGCCTGCGTGCCTTCGCGGCGCTGATCGCCGCGTTCGGGCTGCTGATGCTGGAGCTGTCGGCCTATTTCGCACTGGTGCAGATCTGGAGCGCGATTGCGGCGGCTGCCATCCTCGGCGCCGTCAATTTCGTCATCGCGGCCGCTCTCTTCCTGATCGCCGGCAGCGCTCCGTCGGGGCGTGACATCGAGCTCGCCAACGAAATTCACGACACCTCCATCGAAGCCCTCCAGCTCGAGGCCCGTGCGCTCCAGGCCCAGGTGTCGGGCGCGGTGCACCACCCGCTGAGCACGATCGTGCCGGTGCTGCTGCCGCTGATCGCGATCATCATCAAGACTCTGCGGACGACGGCCAGGTCGTCCAATGATGCCAGTTCGGCCGAGGCGCAATCGTAGCCGACACGCTCAGAGCTTGAGCCTGACGTCGCAGATCTCAGGCTCGGCCGGGTCCGGCTTGACCTCGAAGCCGAGCTGCCGGCACATGTCGAGCATCACGGTATTCTCCTGCAGCACGTCGCCCGATATGGTCTTCAATCCTTCCGACCGCGCGTAGTCGATGATCAGCTGCATGAGGGCCCAGCCGAGTCCCCTGCCCTTGAGGTCGGACCGCAGCAGGATCGCGTATTCGCCGGTCTCGTAGATCGAGTCGGAATGGAGCCGGACCACGCCGACCATTTCGCCGCTGGCCTCCTCGAATGCGATGAAGGCCATCGCGCGCGCATAGTCGAGCTGGGTCAGGCGTGCGATGAATTCGTGGGTGAACTCCTTCATCGGGGCGAAGAAGCGCAGGCGAAGGTCGTTCGCCGTGACGTGACGCAGGAATTCGTGGATGGTCGGCTCGTCCTCGGGGCGCATGGGCCGCACGAAGATGCGCCAGTCCTCCTTGAGCTTGAGGCGGCGCTCCCATTGCGACGGATAGGCGCGAACGGCGAAATTGGCCGGGCCGGAGCCGGCGAACTTCCGCTGTGGCGGTCCGACCGCGACGCGGGCATCCACCGCGGTCACGCCGGTTTCGTCCGCCAGCAGCGGGTTGATGTCGAATTCGCGGATCTCGGGAATGTCGGCCGCCATCTGCGCCAGCTTGACCAGCACCATGGCGACGGCGTCGTGCTTGACCGCCGGCACGTCCCGATAGGCCTTCAGCAGCCGCGACACGCGCGTGCGGTCGATCAGATCGCGGGCCAGTTGCAGATCGAGCGGCGGCAGCGCCAGCGCCTTGTCGTTGATGATCTCCACCGCCGTGCCGCCGCGGCCGAAAACCACCACCGTGCCGAAGGTCGGATCGTCGGCAAGGCCGAGGATCAGCTCGCGCGCCTTTGCCTTGACGACCATGGCCTGGACGATGACGCCGCCGATGCGCGCCTCGGGCCGCAGCTTCCGCGCTCGCGCAAGAATGTCCGTCGCCGCCGCACGGACGGCCTCCGGCGACGTCAGATTGAGCACGACGCCGCCGACGTCGGATTTGTGGGTGATGTCGCGCGACATGATCTTCAGCACGACGGTGCCGCCTTGGGCGAAGATGTCCTTTGCATAGGTCACCGCCTGCTCGACGTCTGCTGCCGCATAGGTCGGCACCATCGCGATATCGTAGGCTTCGAGCAGGTGCTTGATCTCGACGGGTTCGAGCCACTGGCGGCCGTCCGCGATCGCGGCTGTGACGATCTCTCTCGCCCCGCTGGCATCCGGAACGAACGTATCGGGCATCGCGGGAGGCACCTGGGTCAGCTCCTCCACCACTTCGCGGTGCCGGACCAGATGCATGAAGCCGCGCACGGCGTCGTCCTCGGTCGGATAGTTCGGCACGCCGGCGCTGGAGAGTGCCTGGATGATGTGCTGATCGGCGCCGACCCAGGCCGCCAGCACGGGCTTTGCCCATCGCCGGTGCTGCTCGCGATACTTGGCCACGAGCTCCGTCACGGTCTTGGCGATCTCGGCGGCCGATGAGATCGCGGTCTGCACGTTGAGGACGAGGACTGCGTCGTTGTCGCGATCGGCCAGCAGTTCCTCCAGCGCCGCTGCGTAGCGCGCAGCATCGGCGTCGCCCACGATGTCGACGGGGTTTGCACCCGACCAAGTCGGCGGCAGCGCCGCATCGAGCTTCCTGTGCGCATCAGTCGAGATCGTCGCCGGAATACCGCCGAGCTCGACCAATCGATCGACGGCGAGGACGCCGATGCCGCCGCCATTGGTCAGGATGGCGAGACGCTTTCCGGTCGGCGATTCGACGCGGCCGAGTGTCTCGGCACAGTCGAACAGCTCGCGCAGGTCGGACACCCGCAGCACGCCCGCGCGGCGGAACGCCGCGTCATAGACGGCGTCGGCACCGGCGAGCGCCCCGGTATGCGTGGCAGCGGCCTTCGCACCCTGCGCCATGCGGCCGGACTTCACCACGACGACCGGCTTCACCCGCGCGGCGGCGCGCGCCGCCGACATGAACTTGCGCGCGTCCTTGATCGCCTCGATGTAGAGCAGGATCGCGCTGGTCTTGTGATCCATCGCGAAATGGTCGAGCAGATCGGCAATGTCGACGTCGATCTGATCCCCGATCGAGACGATGCCGGAGAAGCCGACGCCGCGCTGCGCGGCCCAATCCACCATGCCGGCGGCAATGGCGCCCGATTGCGAGATCAGCGCGAGGTTGCCGGCCCCCGGCATGTGCGCGGCGAAACTGGCATTCAGGCTGACGCCGGGCATCATGATGCCGAGGCAGTTCGGCCCGATCAGCCGCATGCCGTGTTTGCGGGCGGCAGCGCTGGTCGCCTCGTGCAGCGATCCCGGTCCCTGGCCGAGACCGGCCGAGACGATCAGCGCACCCGCAGATCCGCGACGGCCGGCCTGCTCGACGATGCCTGGAATCTCGCCCGCGGGCGCGGTGACGACGACGAGCTCGGGCACGAAGTCCAGCCTGTCCAGGCTCTTCACCGCCGCGAGGCCGCCGATCTCGGCGTGGCGCGGATTGACGAGGCCAAACCGCCCCTTGAATCCCGCTTTCCGAATGTTTTCCAGGACCGCGCGTCCAACGGACGCCGGACGCGCGCTCGCGCCGACGAGCGCAACCGAGCGCGGCGACAGCAGGTTGTTTAGACGATAAGTCGACATGAAAACAAATGCGCCGCGCCAGCGGCGGTTCCGATGATTGGACGATCCGGCTGGAAGAAGACGCCTAGTGCGAGATCATAACCCAGCATGGTGGCTGGCCAATGACGGTCTTTGTCACACCGCCCCACACGATCTCGTTCAGGCGCGAATGATGGTAGGCGCCCATCACGATGGCATCGATGCCATGGGAATTCGCCCAGCTTCCCAATACTTTGCCGGTCGAGCGGCCGCCCCCCTTTGTGGTTTCGAACGAGGCAAAGACGCCGTGTTCCCGCAAATGGTCGACGAGTGCCGTTCCGGATCGGACGACCGCGTCCGTCTCGTCCTCCGCCACGGTCAGCACACGAACCGAACTGGCAGCCTGAAGAACAGGCAACGCATCGCCGACCGCACGCGCGGCCCGTGCCGAATGATCCCATGCAATCACGACGTTCTCGAACTCGGGCCGGAGCTCGTCGGCGCGATGTTCAGGACAGAGCAGAAGCGGTCGGCCGGATTCGAACAACAGCGCCTCCACGATGGTCTCCGTTCGACTGTCATGCGGTTTCACGGGAACCAGCGTGAGGTCGCTGAAGCGGGCGTGCTCGGCCAGGATCGCTCCGATCTGATCCGCAGGCACCTTGCCCGACCGGCTCTGGGCGCGGGCGTTGGCGCAGCAAGCCGCATCGGTGAAGGCATTCAGCAGCTGCTGCATGTCGCTCGCCTCGAGGCTGGCCTGCGCGAATTCGCGATCGTCGGGCAGCATCACCTTCGGTCGCTCGAAAACATCTTCCTCGAGCGCGAGCGCGGTGATCCTGGCGCCGAGATCGGCGGCGACAGAAACGCATTTCTCGATCGCAACCAGGGCTGGCCCGCGTGGCTGGCCGACAAGGGGCAGAAACACATCCTTGATGGGCATCGGAATTCTCCTGAGCCACCATGATAGGCGGGCTGTCGTCGAGACCCTTGATCCGCGTCAAGACCGGGGGAAACTCCGTCCGATCAGCCCGGGAAACAGGCGTTGACTGACGTCAAGGACTGGTCACTCGGTCGTTCTATGAATAGTTCAGTCGGAGCGGTTCGCCCCGGAGACAGACATGCGTGCGATGGTGTTGCCGGCCCCACGAGCGCGGCTCCGGATGGAGGAGCGGTCCGACCCGATGCCGGGCGAGGGTCAGATCCGGGTGAAGATCAGCGCCTGTGGTGTATGCCGGACCGATCTTCATCTCGTCGATGCCGAGCTGCCCGGCATCCGCTATCCGATCGTGCCTGGCCACGAGATCGTCGGCCGGGTCGACCTCATCGGTGCGAATGTGACGACACATGCGCCTGGTGACCGGGTCGGCATTCCCTGGCTAGGCTTCACCTGCGGAAAATGCCGCTTCTGCCGCGAGGGTATGGAAAATCTCTGTGATGCACCGCTGTTCACCGGCTACACGCGCGACGGCGGCTACGCGACCCACACCATCGCCGACGCACGTTACGCTTTTCCGCTCGGCGAGGCCGGCAGCGACGTGGAGATTGCGCCCCTGCTGTGCGCGGGGTTGATCGGCTGGCGCTCGCTGGTCCTGGCTGGCCCCGCCGAGAGGCTGGGCCTCTATGGCTTCGGCGCGGCCGGCCACATCATTGCGCAAGTCGCGGCTTGGCAGGGACGCTCCGTCCATGCATTCACGCGGGCCGGCGATGCCGCTGCACAAGATCTTGCCCGCCGTCTGGGCGCTGTCTGGGCGGGGTCATCGGACCAGGTGCCCGACGAGCCGCTCGACGCCGCGATCATCTACGCGCCAACCGGCGAGCTGGTCCCGGCGGCGTTGCGCGCCGTGCGCAAAGGTGGTCGCGTCGTCTGCGCCGGCATCCACATGAGCGACATTCCAAGCTTTCCGTATGATCTGCTGTGGCAGGAACGGCAGCTGGTCTCGGTCGCCAATCTGACCCGGCAGGATGGCCTCGATTTTCTCAAGGTCGCGCCGCAAGCCGGCGTGCGCACCGAGACGACGGCGTTTCCGCTCGATCAGGCCAATGAGGTCCTGACCATGCTGCGGAATGGCCAGATCCTCGGCGCGGCCGTGCTGACGCCCTGATGGTGCTTGCCATGTCCGCTTCGATGAAGGATGACACGGCGGCTCAGGAGCGCATCTTTCGGATGCTGACCGACCATCCCGACGTGATGCGCATCGACACGCATGCCGCCTCGGTGTTCCTGGACGCAAAGCGCGCGCTGAAGATCAAGCGCGCCGTCCGGTTTCCCTTCCTCGACTATTCGACGCTCGAAAAGCGCAAGGCGGCCTGCGAGGAGGAGATCCGGATCAACCGGCCCCTGGCGCCGCAGATCTATCATGGCGTCGTGGCGATCACGGAAGAGCCGGATGGATCGGTGAAGGTCGAGGGCGCCGGCCGGCCGATCGAGTATGCGGTCGACATGTCGCGCTTCGACGAAAGCAGGACGTTGGATCATCTGGCCGAGGCGGGACCGCTGGACGCGAAGCTTGCCTCGGACGCCGCTGACGCAATCGCGGCTTCGCATGCGGCGGCGACGCGCGCCGACGGAAAGGCATGGGTATCCTCCATTCCGGGCCTGATCGACGGCAACACGAATGGTCTGCGGGCCGGCGGCCATTTCAGCGCAGACGCGATCGAGCAACTCGGGAAGGCTTCGCATGCGGCCTATCTGCGTATTCGTCCCCTGCTCGCAGGGCGCGGCAGCCGGGGCTTCGTGCGCCGCTGCCACGGCGATTTGCATCTGGCAAACATCGTTATGATCGATGATCGGCCCGTGCTGTTCGACGCGATCGAGTTTGACGCGCAGATGGCGACGGTCGACGTGCTCTACGATCTCGCATTCACGCTGATGGACCTGTTGCAGCACCACCAGCCGAGCGCGGCAAACATGGTGCTGAACCGCTATCTCGCCGCGACGCCGGCCGACAATCTCGATGCGCTCTCGACCCTGCCGCTGTTCATGTCCATCCGGGCGGCGATCCGCGCCCAGGTGGCGCTGGCGCGACTGAAACCGCCGCACTCCGACGATCCCGGCATTGTCGACCAGGCACGGCGTTATTTCGACCTCGCCGGGACGCTGATCCGCCCTCCTGCTCCGTGCCTGATTGCGGTCGGTGGACTGTCGGGCACCGGAAAGACCGCCCTGGCGCACGGGCTTGCGCCGGTCGTGGCACCGGAGCCGGGCGCCGTCGTGCTGCGCAGCGATGTCGTCCGCAAGCAGATGTTCGGGGTCGAGGACACCCACCGCCTGCCGCCTTCAGCCTATACGCCGGAGGTCACGGCCCGCGCCTATGACACGCTGGTGCAGCAGGCCCGCCGGGTGCTGGCGCAGGGCCATTCGGCGATCGTCGACGGCGTATTCGCGCGCGAGGACGAACGCGATGCGATCGCTGCGCTGGCGCGCGAGTGCAACGTGACGTTGAACGGGCTGTTCCTGGTCGCAGACCTTGCAACCCGGCAAGCGCGCATCGGCAACCGCCGGGGAGACGCATCGGACGCCACGCCGGAGGTTGCCGCGCTGCAAGAGCGCTATAATATCGGCCATGTCGGCTGGGCGACCATCGATGCATCCGGGACACAAGAGCAGACGCTTCAGAACTGCCGGAACGTCATCGCTGAGGGGCAAACAAGGCAATCAGACTGATGCGGGCAAGGAAGTCGCGATCCACCACGCGCTCGACGGCAAATACGCATGCCAAGCCGGCAACGCGGCGCAATGTCCTGCCCGCCCGCCTCAGCCCCGGCATGGCCTGCGACACGGCCTTCCGCATCATCGCCCGCCGACACCTCGGCGCGGTGATCGCTCAGCACGACGGCACCTGCCGCGGCGATCCGGATGCACTGCACCAGATCCGGATCGCACTGACTCATCTGCGGACTGCCATCCGCTTCTTCTCGCCGATGGTCGACGATAACGTGCGACCGGAAGTCTGGGCCGAACTGAAATGGCTGAACAGTCAGCTCGGCATGGTGCGGGACCTCGACGTGGCCATCGAGCGGATCGTCGCAGAGAGTGGCGACGAGCTCGCCGTGGTCGCCGAGCTTCAGCGCTGGGACGAGAAACGCGCGGAGAGCCATCGGCTGCTGGCGCGTGCGCTGCAATCGGCGCGGTATCGCCGCCTGGTCGAGCAAACCTCGACGTGGATCGAAAGCGGCCCCTGGTCGACCCGCCGCAGCAAGGAAGCGATCCGGTTGCGCCGCTGCACCCTCGCCGACCATGCGACGGAGCGGCTGACCGAGTGGGAGACGACGCTGCTCAAGAAGGCCCGGAAGCTGAAGAAGCTCGATGTCGAGAAACGTCACAAGCTGCGGCTGCTCAACAAGCGGATGACCTACTCGGTCGAGTCGCTTGCGGATCTGTTCGCCGATGGGGTGGCGACGAAGCAAAAGTCCATCCTCAAGCAATTGCGCAAGGCACAACGGTCGCTCGGTCAATTGAACGACGATGCGCGCGGACAAGCACTAGCGGCGTCGTTGAATGGCGCCGGCATCGAGGCCAGCCGTCGCTTCCTCAACCGCAAACGCGAGAAGAAGCTGTTGCGGAAGGCGTCAACGGCCTATCGCAAATTGGACAAGGCCAAACCGTTCCGCTCTTCGGATCTCGCGCCGAGATCGGAGCCGGAGGCTTAGGTGCGGACGTAGTCCCCCGGCGCATCCGGCAGGCCGAGGGCGTCGCCAAGTCCGATCTGCGGCGGATCGCAGGGCGCGCCGGAACGTGCCGCCAGCCAATTGGTCCATTCCGGCCACCACGAGCCTTCAATGCGCGGAGCCAGCTTCAGCCATTCGTCGGCACCGACATAGGGCGCATCGGCAGCCTTGGTCAGCACCTGATAAAAGTGGCCCTCCTCCTGCGGAGGCGCCACGACACCGGCATTGTGACCGCCGCTGGTCAACAGGAACGTTACGTCGGCATCGACCTGATAGTGGATCTTGTAGACGGATCGCCAGGGCGCCACGTGATCGGCGAGCGTGCCGACCACGAACATCGGGGTATGAATGTCGGACAGCGAGACGCTCCGGCATTCGACCCGATAGCGACCTTCCGCCAGATCGTCGTTCAGGAACAGCTTGCGCAGATACTCCGAGTGCATGCGATAGGGTAGCCGCGTGGCGTCGGCATTCCAAGCCATCAGGTCGCTCGGTGGCGAGCCGTCGCCCATCAGATAATCACGCGAGAGCCGCGACCAGATCAGCTCGTTGGAGCGCAGGAGCTGGAACGCGCCCGCCATCTGTGTCGTGTCGAGATAGCCGCGCTGCCACATCATGTCTTCGAGAAAGGCAACCTGGCTCTCGTTGATGAACAGCGTCAATTCGCCGGCCTCGGTGAAATCGGTTTGCGCCGCGAGAAGCGTGACGGTGCCGAGACGGCTATCGCCGTCCCGCGCCATGGCCGCCGCGGCAATCGACAGCAACGTCCCGCCAAGGCAATAGCCGAGCGCATGGATCTTCCGGCCCGGCACGATCTGCCCGATCATGTCCAGCGCGGCCATCACGCCCAGCTTGCGGTAGTCGTCGAAGGCAACATCCCGATCGTTCGCATCCGGATTGCGCCAGGAGATCGCGAAGACGGTGAAGCCCTGAGCGGTCAGGTATTTGACCAGGGAATTCTGCGGCGACAGATCGAGGATGTAGTACTTCATGATCCAGGCCGGCACCATCAGAATCGGCTCCGGCCGCACCTGCGCAGTCGTCGGATGGTACTGGATCAGCTCGATCAGGCCGTTGCGGTAGACGACCTTGCCGGGCGAAGCCGCCACCGTCTTGCCAACGACGAACTGATCCTCGCCGGCCAGCTTCGAGCCAGAGAGCAGGCGCATCAGGTCGCTGCACCAGTTCTGCCAGCCGAACACGAAGTTCTCCCCGCCGCTTTGGAACGCTTTTTCCAGCACCTGCGGATTGGTGGCGGCGAAATTCGAGGGCGCCAGCATGTCGAGCATCTGGCGCATCGAGAACTCGACGATGGCCTCATTTGCGTGCGACACGCCGCGTATGCCGGTCGTGGCATCGTGCCACCAGCGCTCGGTGAGCAGAAACGCCTGCGCAAGCAGATTGAACGGCGCGGCTTCCCATTGCCGGTCCTTGAAGCGGCGATCCCGCGCCTGCGGCCGAATGACGGACCATGGTTCTTTGGATGTCGCGTGAGCGGCAGCTTCCAGGAAGCGGCCTGAGTCGCGGAAGATATTGCGGAAGAGCTCCATCTGGTGCTGAGGCGCCGCCGCAAGATGCGCGCCCCAATCGAGCCAGGCGAGCGACAAGGCCACAGGCGAGATTCCGCCCGTGAACCGCGCCAGCATGGCATGAAACGCGCGATCGAGTGGATACGAATCCGTTGTTTGCGGGCAAGTGCAGTCAGCCGGCGTGCCTGCGACCCTTTCGTGAATCCCGGCAGCCGGCCTGGTAGCGGGAGCTTGCAGCGGCGCTTCGGCCCGTGGAAATATTTTTACGACGCTCATGGCTCATTGTTCCTGCGGGCTTCCGTTCTACGCTTCCGGCAGGATATGGCGACGCTTCCGCCGCGCGTTGAGCTGCATCAAATCGCGGCACGGATCAAAATCGGTCAATCAAGGCAAGCTTTGTCCGCTTGACCTGAGTCAAACCGCACCCCGATGGACTCACTAGGCTTTGTCCATTGAAATTGACATGCCAGCGGAGTTGTCCATGCGCGCCCACCAGATCATGACCCGGTCGGTCATCTCGGTTACCCCCGACACCAGCATCGTCGAGGCGGCCAATATCATGCTGAAGCGACATGTGAGCGGCCTCACGGTGGTCGACGCTACCGGCAAGCTGGTGGGCGTGGTGTCGGAAGGAGATTTCATCCGCCGCAGCGAGATCGGCACCGGGCGCAAGCGCGGGCGCTGGCTGCGGTTCATCCTCGGTCCGGGCAAATCCGCCAGCGACTTCGTTCACGAACACGGCCGCAAGGTCTCGGAAGTGATGACCGACCTGCCCGTGACCATCACCGAGGATACGGCGCTTGCGGAGATCGTCGACCTCATGGAGCGAAACAATGTCAAGCGGCTGCCGGTGGTGCGCGGCGACAAGGTCGTCGGAATTGTGTCCCGCGCCAACCTGTTACAGGCCGTGGCCGGGCTCGCCCGCGAAGTGCCGGATCCGACCGCCGATGACGACCACATTCGCAGCCGCATCATCGACACCATGGAGAAGAACGACTGGTGCCCGTTCGGGCTGAACGTCATCGTGCGCGACGGTATCGTTCATCTCAGCGGCGTCATCACTGAAGAGCGCGCTCGACAGGCCGCGATCGTCGCCGCAGAGAACGTCGAGGGCGTGAAGAAGGTGCACGATCATCTCTGCTGGGTCGACACCATATCCGGCGTCTATCTCAACTCGCCCGAAGACGACGAGCTCGCCAAAGCGAGCTGATCGCCGCGGAGTTCAGCTCGGAATGACGGCGGTGGCTTCGATCTCGACGCGCGCCGCCTTCTCGACGAGGCGCACGACCTGAACCAGGGCCATCGCTGGATAGTGCGTTCCGAAGACGTCGCGGTAGATCTTGCCGAGCTCCTTCAGATTGGCCAGATACTCGTCCATGTCGACGACGTACCAGGTCAGGCGCACGAGGTGCTCGGGCCGGGCACCGGCCTCGGCCAGGATCGCTGCGATGTTGTCCAGGGTCTGGCGCACCTGCGCGACGAAGCCGTCGGCGAGACGCTCCTCGGCGTCCCAGCCGATCACCCCGCCGGTGACGACGATACGTCCTTCGGCAGCCATGCCGTTGGCATAGCCCTTCGGCAGCGGCCAGCCTGACGGCTGCAGGATCAGCGCCTTGGTGCGCGTTTTATCCTCGGCTGCGGTCGGTAGCACCGCGAATTGCGGGCTTTTCGGCGTCGTCACAGACAATTCTCTATCCTTCTCTCATTCCGCGGCGACGCCTGAGGACGTCACTGCAGCCTGCGCCAGCTGCCGCAGGGCAAAGCGCTTCAGCTTGCCGGTCTCGGTCTTCGGCAATTGCGCGACGAACTCGATGGCGCGCGGATATTTATACGGCGCGATCTCGCGTTTGACGTGCTCCTGCAACTCGGCCACCAGCTGAGCGTCAGGCGTCACGCCGGGCGCGGCAATGACATAGGCTTTGACGATCATGCCCCGCGCCTCGTCCGGCGCGCCAACCACACCGCATTCGGCGACCGCCGGATGCGTAAGCAGCGCCGCTTCGACGTCAGTTCCTGCGATGTTGTAGCCGGCCGACACGATCATGTCGTCGGAGCGCGACTGGTACCAGAAATAGCCGTCGCTATCCATCAAATAGGTGTCGCCGGTGATGTTCCAGCCGTTCTGGACGTATTTCCGCTGCCGCTCGTCGGCCAGATAGCGGCAGCCGGTCGGCCCGCGCACGGCGAGAAAGCCCATCGTTCCGGGCGGCACGTCGCGGCCCTCATCATCGACGATCTTGGCTTCATAGCCCGGCACGGGCTTGCCGGTGGCGCCGGGGCGGATCTCGTCCTCGGTCGCGCTGATGAAGATGTGCAGCATCTCGGTCGAGCCGATGCCGTCCATCAGCTTGATCCCGGTCGCCTTGAGCCAGGCATCGAATGTCGGCTTGGGCAGAGTCTCGCCCGCAGAGACGCATTTGCAGAGCGAAGAAATGTCGCGGCCTGCGAGCTTGCCAAGCATGGCGCGGTATGCGGTCGGCGCCGTGAAGCAGACCGTGGTCTTGTACTGCTCGATCGCATTCAGAATGTCGTCCGGCGTCGTCTTCTCCAGCACAACGAAGGAGGCGCCGATATGCATCGGAAACAGCACGCCGCCGAAGCCGAAGGTGAAGGCGAGCGGCGCCGAGCCGATAAAGCGATCGTTTTGCTCGGCGCGCAGAATGTTGCGCGCATAGCCGTCACAGACCGCGAGCATGTCGCGATGGAAATGCATGGTGCCCTTGGGATCGCCGGTCGTGCCCGAGGTGAAGGCGATCAGGCAGATGTCGTCGGCGGCGGTATCGACCGCCTCGAACTCCGGGCTGACATCGGCGATCAACGCTTCCAGCGAATCCGCCGCGCCATTGCCCCAATAGACGACCCGATCGAGACCGGGCGCAGCAGCTTTCGCCTTCTCCATCTCCTCGGCGAGCTTTCCGTCGCACAGCGCCAGCGTGATCTCCGCCTTCTGGATCGGATAGGACAGCTCCTTGGCGCGCAGCAGCGGCATCGTCGCCACGCAGATTCCACCGGCCTTGATCACCGCGAGATAGGTCGCAACCATCATCGGATTGTTGGCCGAGCGCAGCAGCACGCGCCCGCCGGTGACGAGACCGAGCTTGCCAACCAGCACATTGGCGATGCGGTTCACCAGCGCCTGCAGCTCGCGGTAGGTGTAGCTGACGGCCGGGCTGATGACGCAAGGAGCGTCGCCATGGCCCTGCTCGACCCAGCGATCGAGGAAATAGCTGACGCAGTTCAGTCGCGGCGGATAGTTCAGTTCCGGCCGCGTGAAGATGAATTCGGGCCAGAGCTCGCGCGGCGGCAGATGTTGCCGCGCGAACGTATCGACGTGGGCCGTTGCGGCGCTGCCGTCATACGAGCCCGTCCCTTGAATCTTGGCGGCGTTGGCCATCGCACGCTCCTTTCAGCATGGATTGCACCCGGCAGCACGATCTGGAAAACATTTTAGGCTTAAAACAATTCGGCGCAATAGGGGATTTTGGGCATCCCGCGCTTTTTCATGGGGCAAAAGGTGGGGTCGTCGCGCCCGCAGAGCTACGGCCGGCGGCGGGCGGCCGATTTCTGCGCGGACCCCTTGGTCTTGGCGAGGAGGCGCATCAATTCCCGCACGTCCTTCGGCGAGAGGTCGGCGAAGAGATCGGCGATCCAGGTCTCGTGCTCGGCGGCCATCCTGCGGAACTCGGCACGCCCGAGCTTGGTCAGCCGGATCACCTGGACGCGGCGATCGGTCTCCGAGGTCCGGCGGTCGAGATGGCCTGATTCCACCAGGCGCTCCACGAGCCCGGTCACATTGCCGTTCGAAACCATCATGCGTTTGGAGACATCGGACAGCGTCATGCCGTCAGGCGCCCTGTCGAGCTGTGCCATCAGGTCGAAACGCGGCAACGTGACGTCGAACCGCTGCCGCAGCCGGCCGCGCACCTCGCCCTCGATCAGCGTCGTGCAGGTCAAGAGCCGCAGCCACAGCCGAAGCTCTTCGGCGTGGTCCTCCGGTGTTTCGACGGCCTTGGTCTCGGAATCGAGCATGTCGATGCAGTCACTCACGGCCGGCCTCGGCGCGGGCACGGATTCCCCAACGTTTTGAGCTTCAAATAAATCCGAGCCGGCCGCAAGTCCAAAGCTGCAACAATCGACCGCACGCCAGTTTCTTTAGGCTTCAAATAATTGGCGCGCAGCTTGCATGCACAACTGCCCGCAGGATGCGACGCATCGCGCTCGGCTTGCCGGGGCCGCCGTCATCGGCATAAGCTTTGGATTGAAGTACGTGGCTTGCAGCGCAAGCCAATCGTCACAAGGGACAGATCATGAAGACGAAAATGACCTTGGCCGCAGCTGCGATGCTACTCGGCACCGTGGTGACCCCTGCCCTCGCCCAGGAAAAAATCAAGCTGGGTGTGATCGTGACCCTGTCGGGGCCCGCCGCAGCACTGGGCCAGCAGGTTCGCGACGGCTTCGCGCTCGCCGTGAAGGATCTCGGCAGCAAGATGGGCGGCCGCGATGTCGAGGTCGTGGTCGTCGACGATGAGCTGAAGCCGGATGCTGCGGTGACCAAGGTGAAGGGCCTTCTGGAACGTGAGAAGGTCGACTTCGTGGTCGGGCCGATCTTCTCCAACATCCTCCAGGCCATCCATCGGCCCATCACGGAGTCGAAAACCTTCCTGATCAGCCCCAATGCCGGTCCGTCGACCTTCGCCGGCAAGGATTGCAACCCGTTCTTCTATGTGACCTCGTATCAGAACGATCAGGTGCACGAGATCCTCGGCAAGGTCGCGCAGGACCGCGGCTACAAGCGGATGTACCTGATGGTGCCGAACTATCAGGCGGGCAAGGATTCGGTGGCTGGCTTCAAGCTGGACTACAAGGGCGAGATCGTCGAAGAGTCCTACATGCCGCTGAACACGTTGGATTTCCAGCCGGAGCTCTCCAAGATTTCCTCGCAGAAGCCCGATGCACTGTTCACATTCATGCCGGGCGGCCTCGGCGTCAATCTCGTCAAGCAGTACCGGCAGGCCGGGCTCGCCGATACTATTCCGGTGCTCTCGGCCTTCACGGTCGATGAATCGACCCTGCCGGCACAGCAGGATGCGGCGGTGGGCATGTTCGGTGGCGCGAACTGGGCGCCCAATCTCGACAATCCCCAGAACAAGAAGTTCGTTGCCGCCTATGAGGCCGCCTACAACAGCGTTCCCGGCACCTACGCCTTCCAGGCCTATGATGCCGCGATGCTGATCGAGAGCGCCGTCAAGGCCGTGAAGGGCAATCTCTCCAACAAGGAGGCCGTTGGCGCCGCGTTGAAGAAGGCCGACTTCACCTCGCTGCGCGGGGCCTTCAAGTTCAACAACAACAATTATCCGATCCAGGATTTCTACCTGACCAAGGTCGCCAAGCGTCCGGACGGCAAGTTCCAGACCGAGATCGTGCAGAAGGTGTTCGAGAATTACGGCGACCGCTATGCCAAGGACTGCAAGGGGTCGAACTGAGCATGATCCGCACCCGAAGGGCCGCACTAGCGCAAAGTGCGCAGCGGTTGCCGATGAAGATCATGCTCTGACAATAGCTGCGCAGCGCGCTACGGGAGGACTGCAATGAAGAGCGAAATCACCGGCATCACGCGGGCCAATGAAGGAATCCAGGGCATTTCCTGGAACATCCTCGGCCAGACCTACGTGCCGAAGAGCCACGCGGAGAACAGCTTCTCCTGGCACGCGACGCTGCCGCCGGGCACCTTCGTGCCGCCGCACATTCACCCCGACCAGGATGAGTATCTCTACATGCTGGAGGGCAAGCTCGATTTCATGCTGGGCAATTCGGAGGCGCAGGCAAGTGCAGGCGACCTGATCCGCCTCGGCATGGGCGTGCCGCACGGCATCTTCAACAAGTCGGAGCAGACCGCCAAGGTGCTGTTCTGGGTCTCGCCGAGCCGCAAGCTGTTCGACCTGTTCTGGGGCCTTCACAACATGAAGGAGCAGAAGCCCGAGGACGTCGTGGCGATGGCCGCCGAGTTCAACATCCACTTCCTGCCGCCGCCGCCCGGCGGCTAGCGGAGCGCTTCAGGCGCGCACCGCCGCGAGTCCGGGCACCGCGGCGAAACCGGCCTTGGTGGCATAGCCGCGCACGATGGCCTCGCGCTGGGAATAGCTCAGGACGTTGTCGACATTGTCGAAACCGTCGGGCGCGAGCTGCTCGACCGCGTCAATGACGCCCTCCGGCCCGCCGCGCCGGTTGGAGCGAACGATCTCGGCCGTCATCGGCAGACGCTTCTTCTCGTATTCGAGCAAGGCCTGACGCGGGTGTTCGGCGCGCACCAGCACATCCGCAAGACAGCGGGCGTCGAGAATGGCCTGCGAGGCGCCGTTCGACCCCACCGGATACATCGGATGCGCGGCATCGCCGAGCAGCGTGACCCGGCCCATTGACCAATAGGGCAAGGGATCGCGATCGCAGGTCGGATATTCGTAGAATTCGGGCGTTGCCGAGATCAGGCTCTTCACGTCGATATAGGGCACCGAGAAGCGCGCCACGTGCGGCATCAGCTCCTCGCGGCGACCCGGCCGCGACCAGTCTTCCTTCCGCGGCGGCGGCGCGTTGCCCTCGCCCACTTTCACCAGCACCGCCCAATTGGTCAGGCGGCTCGCCGGGCTCGATCCTTCCGCGATCGGATAGATCACCACCTTGGCATTGAGACCGCCGGCCACGATCATCGATTTGCCGGTGAGAAACAGCGGCCAGTCGCGCGCACCGCGCCACAGCATGAGGCCGTTCCAGCACGGCGGCCCTTCGTTCGGAAACAGCGTCTCGCGGACGCGCGAGTGAATGCCGTCAGCGCCGATCAGGATATCGCCGCGCGCCGTGTGGACATGGGCACCGGAGCGGTCGAAAAAGTAAGCGGTAACGCCGCCCTCGTCCTGCGTGAAGGCGCCGAGCCGGCAGCCGGTGTGAATCGCCTCACGGCCCAACCGCTCCTCGACGGCACGATGGATGACGCCCTGAAGCCGGCCGCGATGGATCGAGAATTGCGGCACATCGTGGCCGGCGTCGATGCCGCGAGCTTCGCGCCAGACCTCCTGGCCATGGCGGTTGAGATAATAGAGCTGATCGGTGCGGATCGCGACCTCGTCGAGCTTCTGCAGCAGGCCGAGGCCGGCCAGCTCGCGCATCGCGTGCGGCAGCGTGTTGATGCCGACGCCGAGCTCGCGAATGGTGTCGGCCTGCTCGAAGATCTCGCAATCCAGGCCGCGCGAGCGGAACATCAAAGCCGTCGTGAGACCACCGATACCGCCACCGACGATAATCGCCTTCATCGCCCTAACTCCACTCGAACCGCAGGCAATGGGTTAACGTCGCACGGGCGGTCACTCCGCCGCAAGCGGCTTTGTCGCCTCCGCCTTGAGCTCGGTCCGGGTCTTGGGCTTAGCCTTAATTCTCAGCTCCTCAAGATCCTGCCGGTCGCGCACGCTGTTGCGGAACCCGAATACATGCGCATCGGCGACATCACCGCGCGATTGGCTAGCTTCATCTCACGCAGGCGGCAATCAAATTATTTTAAACCTAAAGTAATCTCCCGCAAGTCCCCCTCGCTGGATTGGCTGCAGATAATTGCGCCGGCTCAGTCGCCCCTGAAGACCGGTTTGACCTTGTTGGCGAAAGCCTCGAAGGCGCGCTCGAAATCCGCAGTTGTCATGCAAAGGGCTTGAGCCACGGCCTCTGCCTCGATCGCCTCCTCGACGGACATCGCCCATTCCATAGCCAGCATCCGCTTGGTCATGGTGTTGGCGAAGGTCGGGCCTTCCGCGACCTGCTTGGCCAGAACCTGCGCCTGGGGCAGCACCTGCTCCGGCGTGACGATACGGCTGAAGAAGCCCCAGCGCTCGCCCTCTTCCGCCGTCATGAACCGGCCGGTGTAGAGCAGCTCGGAGGCGCGGGACTGCCCAATGATCCGCGGCAGGATGGCGCAAGCACCCATGTCGCAACCAGCAAGCCCCACCTTGTTGAACAGGAACGCCACTTTCGCCCCGCTCGCCGCAAGGCGCATATCAGACGCCATGGCGATGATCGCCCCGGCGCCGGCGCAGATACCTTCGACCGCGGCCACGATCGGCTGCGGACAGGCCCGCATGGCCTTGACGAGGTCGCCGGTCATGCGCGTGAAGGCGGTCAGACCCTTGGTGTCCATCTTCACCAGCGGGCCGATGATCTCGAACACGTCGCCGCCGGACGAGAAATTGCCGCCGGCACCCGTGACGACGATGGACTTGACCGCGTCGTCGAAGGCGCAGGCGCGGAAGAAGTCGGTCAGTTCCCGATAGCTCTCGAACGTCAGCGGATTCTTTCGTTCGGGGCGATTGAGCGTGACCGTGGCAACGCCGTCGACCACGGCGAGCAGGAAGTGCTGCGGCGAGTAATCCGCAAGCGGCACGGTAACGGGATTGGCTGGTCTGCTCATGGGATCTCCTTGGCTTTCTTTTTCCGCGCCTGCCAGGCAGGCTAGACTTCGCCACCGGCCACTGCGATCGCCTGTCCGGTGATCGAGCTCGCGCCCTCCCCGCACAGCCAGAGAACCGCGTCTGCGACCTCCTGAGGCGTGACCAGGCGCCCTTGCGGATTGTGCTTCGCGAGCTCGGCAATTGCCTGCTCGCGGGTCCGGCCCGTCTTCTTCATGATGTTGTCGATGCTCCCGGCGACGAGGTCGGTGTCGGTGAATCCGGGACACACCGCGTTCACGGTGACGTTGCTTCCGGCCATCTCGAGAGCAAGGGAACGCACGAGGCCGATGACGGCGTGCTTAGCCGCTGCATATGCGCTGACATAGGCGTAGCCCTTGAGGCCTGCGGTGGACGCTACCGCGACGATGCGGCCGTAGGGACGATCCTTCATGCCCGGCAGCACGGCCTGGACGGCATGCACGACGCCCATGAAGTTGACATCCATCATCCGGCTGAAGAGCGCGCTGTCCGATTTCGCGAACGGCGCCGATTCAGCGCTGCCCGCGTTGGCAATCAGGATGTCGATCGGCTTGCGCGCACTTGCCCCGGCGATCGCGGCTTTCAGAGACGCTTCGTTCGAGACATCAGCGACAGCCGCAAAGTGCGCGGCGCCTGCATTGACCGCCTCGTCGAGAACCGCCGCGTTCCGGCCAAGCACAGTCACGGTCGCACCGGCGCCGACGAGAGCGGACGCGATCGCGCGGCCGATGCCGCGCCCGCCACCGGTGACCAGCGCGTGCGGCGAATGCGGCAATCCGGACATGCGCTGGCTCCCTCGGATCTCGTGACCAGTGTTCGATATATTTTAACCTTCAAGTTTTTGCAACGAAAGCGGCGCTTGGTCGGCGAATGATGCGGCGTGAGCGACGGCCCGAAAATTGCTTTAAGTATAAAATTATCGCTTTCCATCCCCCACAGGCCTGTTAGCATCGAACGGGCCCAGCAGAAGGATGTCGCGTGTCGCAGCCTGTGCCAATGATAACAAAGGACGAACGCTTCGCCTACGAAGCCGCGGGTGATCCGGACGCGATACCGCTGATCTTCCTGCACGGCATCGGCGGCGCGGCGCGGGCCTGGCGGCGGCAGCTTGCGACATTTGGCGACCGCTTCCGCGCGATCGCATGGGACATGCCCGGTTATGGAGGATCGGCGCCGCTTGCGAGCGTCAGTATCGCTGCCCTGGCGGAGGCGCTGCAGCAATTCATCGCGCAACTCGGCGTCAGTAGGCCTGTTCTGGTCGGCCATTCCATCGGCGGCATGATCGTTCAGAAGTGGCTGGTTCAGTCCCCCAAGCTGGCACGCGCAGTCGTGCTGGCGCAGACCAGCCCTGCATTCGGGAAGGCGGACGGCGACTGGCAGAAATCGTTCATCGCGGCGCGGCTCGGGCCGCTTGATCGCGGCGAGACGATGAAGTCGCTGGCCCCCTCCCTGGTGAAGGAGCTCGTCGGCGACGACCCCGATCCGAACGGGATGGAGATCGCCCGCGAATGCATGGGGAGCGTGCCCGAGGCCAGTTATCGTGCCATGATGCTGGCTCTCATCGGCTTCGATCAACGCAGCACGCTCGGAAATATCTCCGTTCCGACGCTGTTGCTGTCCGGCTCAAAGGACAACAACGCGCCCGCGCCGATGATGGCAAAGACGGCGACCTATATCCCGGGCGCCGAATATGTCGAGCTGCCTGGCGTCGGCCATCTCGCCAATCTCGAACGCCCCGAGGCCTTCGACGAAGCTCTCGGCCGGTTCCTGAACTCTCTCGCGACCAAAGCCTAAGGTAACTGCGCGATGACCATGCAAGTCAGCAAGACGATTGGCGCGACCAACAAGGTCGCGCTGGATGTGCCGATCTTCGATCCGGTCGCATTCCGCCTGAGCGACGAGCAGGCCGGCATCATCACCCGCGCGAGAGAGATCGGCCAGACCGTGTTTGCCGATCGTGCCGCCACTTACGATCGCGAGGCGACTTTCCCGACTGAAAATTACCGCGATTTGCATCGCATCGGCCTTCTCGGCATCGCCGTGCCCAAGAGGCACGGCGGCCTCGGCGCCGATTACCAGACCTATGCCCTGGCGGCAGCCGAGATCGGCCGCTATTGCGGCGCCACTGCACTGACCTGGAACATGCATGTCTGCTCGACCCTTTGGTCGGGGCCCCTCGCCGACGATCTCGACATGGATGCTGAGACTCGTGCCGAGCACGAGCGGCGGCGCGCGGTGCACTACAAGCGCATCGTTGAGGACGGTGCGATCTATTCGCAACCCTTCTCCGAAGGTGGAGCTGCCGCTGCGGGCGGCGTTGCTTTCGGTACCGAAGCAAGGCCGGTCGAAGGCGGTTGGATCGTCAACGGCAAGAAGATCTTTGCCTCGCTTTCGGGCCACGCCGATTATTACGGCGTGCTTTGCACCGAGATCGAGCAAGGCGAGAAGGCGTCGCGCCGCAACACGCTTTACCTGGCGATATCAGCCAAATCAGAAGGCGTCTCGGTCGTCGGCGACTGGGACCCGCTGGGCATGCGCGGCACGGTTTCCCGGACGCTGCTGTTCAAGGATGTGTTCGTTCCGGAAGATTCGGCGCTGATGCCGCGCGGCGTGTATTTCCAGGCAGCTCAGCGCTGGCCGCACATGTTCCTGACGCTGTCGCCGACCTATATGGGTCTGGCGCAAGCCGCCTACGACTTTACCGTGCGTTACTTGCGCGGCGAGGTCCCGGGCATGCCGTCGGTCAAGCGGCGGATGTACCCGACCAAGCAGATCGCGGTTGCGCAGATGCAGATCAGGCTGGAGCAGATCAAGACGATCTGGTTCCAGGCCGTGACCGAGGCGCGCGCCAATCCGAGCAAGGAGCAGGTGCTGCGCGCCTACGCCGCGCAATATTCGGTGATGGAGGGCGCCAATGAGCTCGCCGCGCTCGCGATCCGCACCTGTGGCGGCCAGGCCATGCTCAGATCGCTGCCGCTGGAGCGGATCTATCGGGACAGCCGCTGCGGCTCGCTGATGCTGCCCTGGACCGCCGAGCTCTGCCTCGACCGGATCGGGCGCGAAGCACTGTACGAGGCCGGTGAAACGGACGACTGACCGTGGACCTCTGTAGCCTGATCGACCGCAACGCGGCGTTCGCGCCAGACAAGACGGCCATTGCCTTCGAAGGCAAGCGGCTGAGTTACGCGGCATTCGCCGCACGGATCGAACGGACCGCGACGGCCTTGAAGGGGGAGCTCGGCGTCGGCCGCGGCGATCGCGTCGCGATTCTAAGCCTGAACCGGCCGGATTATCTGGTTCTGCTCTACGCCTGTGCGCGCCTCGGCGCGATGCTGGTGCCGCTGAACTGGCGACTGGCCGTCGCCGAGCAGCTGTTCATTCTCAGTGATGCCGGCGCCAAGGTCCTGGTCCTCGAGCAGGCGTTTTCCGGAGTGCTTGCCGAGCTGGGGCAGACCGCGGCAGGGACATCCGTCGTCGGCCTCGACTTCACGCCGCCTCGCGGCACGACATTCGAAGATTTGCTGGCCCGCGGTGACGGCACGAGCCGAAATCCACATACCGACCTCTCCTGCCCGCTGCTCATCGTCTACACGTCGGGCACGACGGGACGGCCAAAGGGCGCGGTGCTGCGCCAGGAGGCGCTGTTCTGGAACGGTGTCATGAGCCAGCACATGCACAACATGACGTCCGACGACCACGTGCTGACCGTGCTGCCGTTCTTCCACGTCGGTGGCCTCAACATCCAGACTACGCCCGCGCTCCAATTGGGCGCGACGGTCACGGTGCATGCGCGCTTCACGCCGGACGCCACGCTTGCGGCTATCGAACGGGAACGGCCGACACTCACGGTGATGGTTCCTGCGATCCTTCAGGCGGTGAGCGAGCATGCTGCCTGGGCGACCGCTGATCTTTCCTCACTCAAGGCCGTCGCCACCGGCTCGACCATCGTACCGCCGCACCTGATCGAGCGCTTCGTCGCGCGCGACGTCCCGGTGCTTCAGGTCTATGGTTCGACCGAGACCTGCCCGATCGCCGTCTACACGCGGCTTGGCGGCGACCTTTCGCGCGCGGGATCGACCGGCCTTGCCGGCCTGTGTTGCGAGGCAAAGGTGATCGATCAGGCCGGCGAAGAACTGCCCGCGGGCACGCCGGGCGAAATCGCGGTGCGCGGTCCCAACGTGTTCTTCGAATATTGGGGCAACGACGCCGCAACGCGCGAGGCGCTGCAGGACGGCTGGTATCGCACCGGCGATATCGGCCTGCGCGATGCCGACAGCTATTTCTGGGTCCGCGACCGAAAGAAGAACATGATCATTTCAGGCGGAGAAAACGTCTACCCGGCCGAGGTCGAGCGCGTCCTGCTCGAACACCCCGACGTCAGCGAATGCGCCGTGATCGGCCGGCCGGACCCGCGCTGGGACGAGGTGCCGGTCGCCTATGTCATTGCGAGATCCGGCTGTCGGCTCGAAGCGGACGAATTGAAGGCGCATCTTCAGGCCCAGCTCGCACGCTACAAGGTTCCGCGCGAGATCGTCTTCGTCACCGACCTGCCGCGCACGGCGCTGGGCAAGGTCCAGCATTTCCTGCTGAAGCAGCTTGATGCGCAGTCACGGGCGCAAGGAGAAGCATCTTGAAGATCACAGTTCTGGGTGGGGGAAACGGCTCTTTCGCGGCCGCGGGCGATTTTGCACTGTCGGGGCACGAGGTGCGGCTCTGGCGCCGCGATGCCGATCAGGTCGCAGCGCATCGCGCCGCCGGCTCGCGCATTCTGGTCAAGGATCACAACGGCAGCCACGACGTGAAGCTCGCGCTGGTCACGACCAACATGGCGGACGCCGTCGAAGGCACGGAGCTGATCCTGTGCCCCGCGCCCGCCTTCGCGCAATCAGATATCGCTCGCCTGCTCGCGCCGCATCTGCGCGACGGTCAGGTCGTGTTTCTGCCGCCGGCAACATTCGGCTCGATGATCTTCGCCCAGGCAGCGCGAGATGCCGGCAACAATGCCAAGGCCAGCTTTGCCGAAACGGGCACGCTTCCGTGGCTGACCCGCAAGCACGGACCCTTCGAGGTCGCGATCACCATTCGCGCCAAGCGGCTCCCGGTCGGCGTGTTCCCGCTTGACCAGGCGCCCCACGCGCTCGCAGTGATCGGACGTGCTTTCCCAGACGCGATCGAGGCGTGCGGAGACGCGCTGTCGGGCGCACTGATGAACGCAGGCCCGATCATTCATCCGCCGTTGATCGTCATGAACGCAGGGCCGATCGAACATTTCGAGCGCTGGGACATTCACAAGGAAGGTACGCAAGCCGCGATCCGCCGGGTCACTGACGCGCTCGACGCAGAACGCATCGCGGTGCGCGAGGCACTCGGCTACGGCGCGCCACATTTCCCGCTGGCCCATCACTACGCGAGGGAAGGCGAGATCTGGATGTATGGCCGCGGCTCGCACGACCGACTGACCGATTCCGGTGATTGGCGCGAGCGGATCGTGCTGACAGAGCACCGTTACATGCGCGAAGATCTGCGGCTTGGGCTGTCGCTGCTGGTGTCCGTCGCGGGCCTCGCTGGCGTGGACACACCGCTGGCCAAAGCGTTTCTGTCAATCGGCGGCGCGGTCTGCGGCGAAGATTTTGCGCGAGGTGGCCGAACGCTCCAGACGCTGGGACTCGGCGAGCTCAGCAAGGCTGAATTGCAGACGCTGCTCCGCAATGGATTCTGATCAATGACCAGTCGCATCAATATCGCCTGTCTCGGCGCTGGCCGCATGGGCCGGGGCATTGCCGTTGCCTTCGCGTATGCAGGGCACAGGGTCACGATGATCGATATCAAGGCGCGTTCCGCGGAGGACTTCACCAAGCTGGAAACGGACGCGCTTGGCGAAGTCAGGAAGACCTTCGCCAGCCTGTCGAAGCTGGGGCTCTTGGCCGAAGCGGATGTCGATCCACTGAGCGCGCGCGTCTCGGTGGTCGCGGCCGGCGGAAGCGCTGCAATTCTGTCCGAGGCCGGCATGGTCTTCGAGGGCGTTCCTGAGGTGGTCGAGCTCAAGCGCGAAGTATTAACGGCGGCGTCAAAGCAGGTCGGCCCTGAAACGATCATCGCGTCGACGACCTCGACCATCCTCGTCGACGATCTCTCGGGCGCGATCGTGAACCCGCGCCGCTTTCTAAACGTGCACTGGCTCAACCCGGCCTATCTCATCCCGCTGGTCGAGGTTTCGCCCGGCAAGACGACAGACCCGGCCGTCATCGACGAGGTCAAGACGCTGCTCGAAGGCATCGGGAAGGTGCCGGTGGTCTGCGCCGCCACACCGGGTTTCATCGTCCCGCGCATCCAGGCGCTGGCAATGAACGAGGCCGCCCGCATGGTCGAGGAAGGCGTCGCCAGCGCCGAAGAGATCGACAAGGCGATCCGTTACGGCTTCGGCTTCCGCTATGCCGTGCTCGGGCTGCTCGAATTCATCGATTGGGGCGGCGGCGATATCCTGTACTACGCCAGCCGTTACCTCGAAGGCGCGCTTGGTAGCGACCGCTATCGCGCGCCGGAGGTCATTTCCCGCAACATGCACGAAGGCCGGATCGGCCTGCGCACGGGCGCCGGCTTCCTGGATTACTCCGGGATGGACGTCGATGCTTATCGCGTGAAGCGGTTGCAGGCCATGGTCGACCTGCTCCGGCACTTCGACCTCGCCCGGCCGCCCGTGCTCGATCGCGGCTACCCGAAGACGTCCTGAAGCACGCCTTCGCGGACGACCGCAACGCCGTCGAGCTCGATCGTCGTTCCCATCATCGGCAGGTCGAAATGTCCGGCCGTGTAGCGCCCTGCAAATTCATTCGCACCGGTCGAGAACAGGAAATTGCCCGAAACGGCCCGAATCTCTGTGCCGTTGGTGTCGCGCTGGTCATACATGGATAGTGCCTCATAGCGCGCACCGGGATTCATGCCGAAGCCGACATGCGACACGGCATAGGCTTCGCGATCGCCCCAGGCGGCGAGATACGCGCGCATCATCGCGGCATCCGTGCCCTCGCCTTCGAGTTCCACGACATAGTCGTCCTTCAGAGTCATCTTCACCGGCGAGGTCAGGTAGCGCTTGAAGGTCAGGTTGATGTCGCCGGGCGCCATCACCAGAGTGCCGTTGATGCTCCCGCTCTTGGGAAAGCTGACGACGATGCCGCCGGGCCAATGCGCGAGCGTGCCGGGCTTGTCGGTCCAGCCCCACACACCGACCGTCGACGCGCCGACCATATCGACATCGAGCGCCGTGCCGGCCTTCGAGGTGACACGCATCCTTTTCGTTCCGCGCAACATCTTGGCCGCGGCACGAACGCGTTTCTCGAGCGCGGAATCCGGCACCATGCGCTCCAGCGCTTCGGGATGCTCGTTAGAGATCACCAGGATCCGCGCGCCGGCTTTGAGAATCTCCGGCGTCTCCACCGCATGCATCAATCCTTCGATGGTGCAATCCACCACGAAGCCGGCCTGCTGAAGCGCCGTGATGACTGGACCAAGCTTTTGGATCGCCTCGCTCGCCCCGGTGGAGCGGACCGGAACGATATGCCGGTTACGCGGCGTCGGCATCACCACATGAAACGGCCGCGCGCCCATCCGCAGCAGGGCCAGCTCCGCGAGATGGACGTTCAACGCGCGTGACTGGGTCTCCGACAGGATCGCCGCGGTATCGCCGGCCTTGACGGCGCAACGTTCGAATATCTCGCAAAACGCGTCGATCCATTTTGCTTCGATACGATCAGCCAGCATGGTCCACTCCCGGTCTTCTCGATTCTTGTTTGTTACGCTTCGGGGAAGCCCCGGAGCAAGTACGAGCGCACGACTCCCAGCAACCCGTTCAGGACCAAGCCCAGCAGCGAGATCGTGATCAGCGGCACGAACATGTCGACGGCCTGGAAGGTTCGGGCCGCAGTCACGAGCGCGTGCCCCAATCCGTCCGTCGATGTGATCATTTCGGCCAGAAACACGACGATGCAGGAAATGACCAGGCCAATCCGGCACCCGGTCAGGATCGACGGCATCGCTGCCGGCAGCACTACCTTGAAGAGAATTTCGTAGCGTGACGATCCCGCAGCCATAGCCGACCAGATCAGCTTCTGCTCGACGGTCGAGGCACCGTAATAGGTCGACAGCAGGATCGGGAAAAGAGCGTCGGCAGCCACTAATGTGATCTTCGATCCGTGGCCAAATCCGAGCAGCAGCAGCAAGGCCGGATAGAGCGCGACCTTGGGCAAAGGCGCCAATACGCGCACGATGGGCCGAACCACGGCGTTGATCGCCGGATTGGCGGCGGCGGCAATGCCGATGCTGACACCGAGCACGACAGCAATCGCGAAGCCGGCAAACAGCCTGATCAGAGTCGCCGCGATCTCCTGCTGGAACGTCGAAGTCACGAGTTGATGCAGCAGCCGGCCGAAGACGAAGCCTGGCGGCGGCAGCAGAACTGCCGGCGCGAAGCCGAAAGACACCAAGCCTTGCCACAGCGCGATCACCAGTACGATCGGGGCGATCCCAAGAACGAGATTTGGCGAGAGAAGCCGCGACATCATGAAAAGCTCAGCGGCATGTCGAACTGAGGCTCGGACCAGCGCACCAGTCTGGCGCGGACCCGCTCAAAGATCGCGTCGAGACAAATTCCCATCGCCCCCACGATGATGATCATCGCAAAGACGGTGTCGTATTGGCCCATGTCGAGTGCATTGAAAAGGATGTTCCCGGCGCCGGACTGACGGGCAATCATCTCGCTGGTGATCATCGTGATCAGCGCCAGCACCAATCCCGTGCGACAGCCCGTGAGAATTTCCGGCAGCGCCGCCGGCAGCACGATGCGTACCAGGCGTTGCACCGGCGAGAGCCCCATCGCAGCACCCGACCAGAGCATCTTCTCTTCGACCGCCTTGGCGCCTTCGAAGCTGTGATAAATCACGGGCAGGCTAACGCCGAGAAAGATCACGAGCGTCTTCGTGATGTCGCCGACGCCCAGCCACAGCATGATGATCGGCATCAAGGCCGCCTTCGGCACCGGATAGATCACCATCAGCAGAGGATTGAAGAAAGCCGCAACAGCAGCGCTACGTCCCATCAACAAGCCAAGCGGAATCGACACCAGCACGGCCGCGCCAAATCCCATCGCCATGCGCCGGAGCGAGGCCAGAATGTTGATCAGGGATTCCTTGTCGCCAAGGATGTCCGGAATCGCTTTGATCGCTCCGATCGCGGTCGGAAAGCTGTCATTCTTCAGCGCCAGTGACGCGACCTGCCACACCACCAGCAATCCGATGCAGGCGAGCACCGGGGCAGCGCGCTTGGTCATGCCGGCCGCCGACATCACGCGGGCGCTCCGGCTTCGTCGCTCTCGTCGAACATGCGCTCGATGTCGACGACGTACTTCTGGTAACGCGGATCGAGCAACAGCTCGTTGCGGCGGCGCGGCCGCGGCAGGTCGATTTCGATGACCTGCCGGATTCGCCCGGGCGATTTCGACATCATGACGACCTTGTCCGAGAGGAAGACGGCTTCGTCGACCGAATGGGTGACGAAAAGCACCGTCTTGCGGTCACGCTCCCAGATGTTCAGAAGATCGTTCTGCAGGCGCGTCCTCGTGTGCGCGTCGAGTGCCCCGAACGGCTCGTCCATCAGCAGCACTTCGGGATGGTAGGCAAGCGTCCGCGCCAGCGCCACGCGCTGCTTCATGCCGCCCGACAGCTCCTTGGGATAGAAGTTCTCGTAGCCCTTGAGGCCGACCATCTCGATCAGGGCCCGGCTCTGCGCTTCGGCCTCGGTGCCGCGAATTCCTTGCTGACGCGGCCCATACATCACGTTGCCGAGCACAGTCTTCCAGGGAAAGAGCGCAAATTCCTGGAATACCGGTCCGCGATCCGGACCGGGCCCCGTGATCGCCTGTCCCTTCATCTTCGCCGCGCCGCTGGTTGGACTGACGAAGCCGCCGACAATGTAGAGCAGTGTCGACTTGCCGCAGCCGGACGGACCAAGGATGGAGACGAAAGCTCCTTCCTCGATCGTCAGCGAAATGTCCGAAAGCGCAACATGATCCTTGCGTGCCGAGGTCTTAAAGACCTGCGACACGCGGTCGATCTCGATGATTGCGGAAGCCGGGTCTTGTTGCGTCACCGGTCTCACCCATTCGCTCGATCTCGCAGATACTACCGTCATCCCGCCTTCCGTCCCACTCGCACGAGGATTCAGCGGCATGAGCTTAGCAAGAAGCCTGCCAGACAGGCTGTCATTTTCGCACCCGTGCGGTGCGTCATTCGAACCACGGCCATTCTGCCGGGCCTTCATGCGTCACGGCTCCGCCCGGCGCCTGCCCAACCAGCCGCGCATATTTTGCCAGCGCGCCTGCGCGGTGGCGAGGCGGGCGCGGCTTCCAATCGCGTCGCCGTGCGGCGAGCTCCTGTTCCTCGAGCAGGACATCCATCCGCCGATTTGCGGCATCAATCCGGATTCTGTCACCATTCCGGACGAGCGCCAGCGGACCGCCAACAAATGCCTCGGGGGACACGTAGCCGATGCACATCCCGCGGGTCGCGCCGGAGAACCGGCCATCGGTGATCAGCGCCACTTTTTCACCCATGCCCTGCCCGTAGATCAGTGCGGTGACGCCAAGCATCTCACGCATGCCAGGTCCGCCGACTGGCCCTTCATTGCGGATCACGAGAACCTCGCCCGCCTTGTAACTGCGGTCACGAACGGCTGCGACGCAGGCTTCTTCATCCTCGAAAACACGCGCGACGCCTTCGAAGAATTGGCTCTTCAAGCCCGCCACCTTGATCACCGCCCCATCGGGACAGAGGTTACCCTTCAGCACCGCGACGCCACCGTCAGGCATGATCGGCGCGCGAGCCGTGTACACAACCTCTCCGTCGGGCGCGTTGGCCACACCGTACTCTTCGGCAAGTGTGCGGCCTGTGATTGACAAGCAGCCGCCATCGATATGACCGCTCTGGATCAGCTCGCGAATGATGACCGCAGCGCCGCCGATATCGTAGACATCCTTCGCCGTATACTTGCCTCCGGGGCGCAGATTGCCGATCAACGGCGTCCTGGCAAAGACCTCCCCCACGTCATCGATGCTGAATGCAATTCCGGCCTCATTCGCGATCGCCGGCAGGTGCAGCGCGGCGTTGGTCGAGCCGCCCGTCGCTGCCACGATCGCCGCTCCGTTCTCCAGGGATTTCCGCGTCACGATGTCGCGCGGCAGCGGCCCGCCGTGGTTCAGCATCTCCATGATCAGTCGGCCGGCGCGTCGCGAAATCTGCGCACGCTCGGAATAGACACCGGGCACCATCGAGACGTTGGGAATGGTCAGCCCCATCGCCTCCGATACCATGCCCATGGTATTCGCGGTGAACTGGCCGGCGCACGCACCGATCGTCGGCAGGCAGGCGCGCTCGATGCGCTCGAGCGTGGCGCCGTCGATCTCGCCAGTCATGAAGCTGCCGACAGCCTCATAGGAATCGAGCACCGTCAGCGTACGTCCATCCACGCGCCCGGGCAGCGAGCTGCCGCCATAGATGAAGATGGATGGCACGTTGCAGCGGACCATTCCCATCATCACGCCAGGAAGGGTCTTGTCGCACCCGCCGTATCCGATCAGCGCATCGTAGGCCAACCCATGGACCACGGCTTCGATCGAGTCGGCGATCAGCTCACGCGAGAACAGGGAGAACTTCATCCCCTCATGATTCATGCTGATGCCGTCGGACACCGAAACAGTCGAGAACTCACGCGGTGTACCGCCGGCCTCCTCGATCCCGGTCTTGGCTGCAGCTACCTGGAAGTCGTGGGTCATGTTGCAGGGCGTCTGCTCACCCTTCATGCTGACGATGCCCACCATCGGCTTCGCAATCGCAGCGTCGTCGAGCCCCATGGCGCGCATGAATGCACGATGCGGCGCTCGGTCGAGGCCGTCTGTGGTGACTCGGGATCGCAACTTCTTCATATATGCATCTTCTTCGTGCAGCGTCCCGGATGGTCCGGAACGCCACGATGTTGGTTCGGTAATTCGCCCCGCTTCTATTGCAGCGGCGCGACGATCGACGGATGCTTGAACTGTGCGACATCCAGCTTCGGCAGCATTCCTGTTTCTGCATAGATATCCAGCATCTTCTGGATCGCCGGGAAGTTCGGCGCAGCACCCGGATCGCGGCCGAAATCATTGTCCTTGAGCAAGTAGGTCTCGAGTACCGGAATGGGGGCTTTCAGCACTTCATTGACGACCTTGAGAGTCTCCTCGCGGTTCGCGAGTGCCTTCTTCATGCCCGAGGTAATATCGCGGACATAGGCCTTGACCAACTCAGGGTTCTTGTCGACGAAATCGGCACGGCAGGCTTCCAGAATGTGCACGATGTTCGGCATGGCCTGGGAGAGCGAGAACAGCTTCCTTGTGCCGCCCTTTGCCTCCGCGCGCGCAGCAAACGGCTGGTTCATGTTGACCGCGTCGACGCGGCCTTGGCGCAGCGCGTCCTCGGAGACGGCAAAGCCGACCTCGACCAGCTTGATGTCCTTGGCCGGATCGACGCCATTCTGCTTCAAGAGCAGATTGAACGGCCCTTGCGTACCGCCACCGATCACGGAAATGCCGACGGTCTTGCCCTTGAGATCCGCGATTGTCTTGATGGGCGAGTCATCCTTGACGGCCCAGTAAACCGAGAAACCGCCGGGCATCTCGAAAACGTGTTGCGCCACGATATAAGCCTTGAGATTGCCGCCGACGACACCGTTGGAAAGCGAGAGCGGCGCCTGCGTCGCGCAGTCCAGTGCACCGGCCGCCAAGGCCTGCGTCATCGGCGCGGTGCCCTGGAATTGGGTCCATTCGATGTTGTAGGCCTTGCCGAGATTGGGGAATTCGGCCGGCCTGCGCATCATCCAGTACTTGGACTCTTCCGCAGGGATGGTCCAGCCGACGCGGATCGTCTGCTGCCCCCATGACGGGCTTGCGCCCGCGCTCACGGCGGCTGCCGCCCCCAAAGCCAGGATCCACTTCGAAACGGTTCGCATCGTTCCACTCCGCTGCTCCGGCGCCGACTGGCGCCCCAACCCGACCGCCTCAAATGTTTCATGGTTCAAACAATCAGGCAAGCCATGCGAGGTGGGCGATCTTGCCGGCAGGTACGCAATGTATGGTAAAGCGGCGTCTGCGACAGAAGGAGGCAACCTATGGCTGACGGCAGCAAGAACGGCACCGAGAAGCTCGGCTATCTCGGCCTCGGACTCATGGGAACGCCGATGACCCGACGCCTGCTGAAGGCCGGCTATCAGGTCGCTGTCTGGAATCGCTCGGAGGGCAAGATGGCGCCGCTGGTCGAGGCTGGCGCCAAGCGCGCGGTCACGCCGCGTGATCTCCTGGGGAGCTCGGATATTGTCTTCTTGTGCGTTACGGATGCGGCGGCGGTGGAGGAGGTGATCTTCGGGCCCGAAGGTCTGGCAGCGGCCCCTGGCGCGGGCAAGCTTGTGGTCGACTTCTCATCGATCCATCCCGACGCGGCGCGCGATCTCGCGACGCGGTTGAAAGACGCGAACGGTGCGGGCTGGATCGATGCGCCGGTGTCCGGGGGCACGAAGGGCGCCGAGGAAGGCACGCTCGCCATCATGGCAGGCGGAGAAGCTGGCGACATCGAGAGGGTGCGGCCCTATGTGCTGGCCATGGCACGCAGGTTCACGCACATGGGCCCGGTCGGCGCCGGCCAGACCACAAAGCTGTGCAACCAGGTGATCGTCGGATGCGCGATGGCCGTGCTCGCGGAAGCAACCCGCCTTGCCGTGAACGCCGGAATTGACGCCAACCAATTGCCCGAAGCGCTCGCCGGCGGATTTGCGGATTCCATCCCGCTCCAGCTGTTCGTGCCGCGAATGGTCAACGGCATTCACAGCCCGCCGCTCGGCCACATCGCCACGATGCTCAAGGATCTCGATACGGTCGCCGATGTTGCACAGGCAACCTCGACGCCAGTGCCGATGGCCGCGCTTGCCGGACAGCTTTTCAGGCTGGCGAAGGCCGCGCGAGGTGCGGACGCGGACGCGCTGGAGATCTACAAGCTTTCGGCGGCAGAGCGCAAAGCGCTCTAGGGGCGCATTACCGCCCGTTCTTGCGCTCATCGTCGGCCATGAAGCGACCGAACGCTCCTCGCGCAAAGAGCAGCGGCTCTTTCGCATTGTAGGTATATGCCTCGACCGCGCCGAGAAAGATCACATGGTCACCACCATAATAGCGATTCACGGAGCGGCATTGAAAGTTGGCGACGCTCTCGGCGAGCACTGGCGCGTTGCCGAGGCCAGGGGTCCAGTCGACGCCTGTGAACTTGTCGTCCGACGATTTTGCGAATTTGTTTGCGAGCGCCTGCTGTGAAGCGCCGAGAACGTTGACGCTGAAATGGCTGGCGTTCTGGAAGATGGTCAGGCTCGAGGAATAGACGACGAGGCTCCACAGAACCAGCGGCGGATTCAGCGAGACCGAGGCGAAGGAATTGCACGTCAGTCCGTACGGCTTGCCGTCGGGCGCTGCCGCTGTGATGATCGTCACGCCCGTTGCATAAGTTCCAAGCGCGTTGCGAAAGTCGCGAGGATCAATCTGCGAGCTGTCGCTCGCGAACTCATTGGCGGGATCCGGCGCGCGAGGCTGCTTCGGCAGGTCATTCATCGGCCGACCTCACAGCGTGAGATTCTCGGAGGGCAGGCCGAGGGCCACCCGTCCGTAGTTGGTCCCGGCCGCATCGAAGTTGAACGCGAGATGTGAGTTGATCGCGTGCGCATCGCGGAACTGCCGCTGTAACACGCCGCTCGTGAACAGCCCGCGCGCGCCGCTCGCGGCAAACAGCATCGAGACCGCGTCCGTGCACAAGTTCACGGAAAAGGATCCGTCGCGGCGATATCTGGTCTTGGTTGCCATGTCAGGAATATGGCCGCGCCGTGCGGCTTCCATGGCATCGAGACAGGCCGACCGCATGATCAGGCGCGCAGCGTCGATCTTGGCCGAGGCCTCCGCGATCTTGATCTGCGTGCTTTGAAAATCGCTCAGCTTGGCGCGGTTGTACGTCGAAATACGATGACGCGCGACCTCCGTATAATCGTCGAGGCACGCCTGTGCATTCCCCAGCGCGACACCGGAGAGGACGTAAGGAAATAGCGAGAAGACAGGCAGCGTGTACAGAGGATTCGGATTGACCGCGCTTCCCGGCGTGGGGCCACCTGAGAGGTTCCCTACGGCGACCGTCATATGGTCAGCCACAAAGGCATCCCTGACCTCGACGTCGCAAGAACCTGTCCCACGCAGTCCGGCGACGTTCCAAGTGTCCAGCACCTTGTAATCGCCGCTCGGTAGCATAAAGATTCGATACTCGATGCCGTCGGCATCGTCGTCGGAATAGACCACGCTCGCAAGCATATTCCATTCGCAGGAGGCAACGCCCGAGGAGAATGGCCAACTGCCATGCAACTGGTATCCGCCCTTGACCCGCGTGGCGCGTCCGGCGGGGAAAATGAACGAGGACGCGATCAAAGTATCCGGATTGCGGCCCCAGACCAGATCCTGCGCCTTCGGCTGGAACATGCCGAGCATCCAGTGATGGCTCGCCAGATTGGCGAGATTCCAGGCAACCGACGCATCCGCCTGCCCGAGCAGCTCAGCGCAATCGACGAGGGCGACATAGTCGAGCTCAGCGCCACCAATCCGGGCCGGTTGCAGCATCCGGAACAGGCCGGCATCGTGGAGATCCTTTTCGGTTTCCGCCGGAAGATGCCGCAGCTCCTCCGTCCGTGCCGCCCGCTCACGGAGTCGCGGCAGAAGCGCCCGGGCCCTCGCGATCATTGACGCATAGATCTCACCGCCGGCTTGCAAGCCTGCGGGCTGGGTCATGCTCGGCTCCTGGCCAGGCGCCATTCGTGTCCCTCGCTTTCACACATTTATGCGGCGGGACCTTCGCCAAATCAAGCCGAGCCAGTGCCTCAAGTCGACCTTGGAGGCTTGACCGAGCCAAAGGCGCCCTTCTCGCCAAAATCCGCGATCCGACGTTCGTCGTAGCCGAGCGTATCTTGCAGGATCTGCTTGGTATGCTCGCCCAAAAGAGGTGCCGCGACGGGGTCGACCGCGGCTGTCAGGCTCATCGTAATCGGTGGCTCGATGTTGGGCACCCACTCGGCTGTCGGATGCGGAATCCGGTTCAAACGATGGCGCTCGCGAGCCTCGGGGGCGTTGAAGCCCTCCTCGACCGTCCGGAGATAGCCGACGGGGATATTGGCCAGCTTCATCTTCGCCATCCAGTTTTCGAGCGTATCACTGGCGAAGACTTCGGCGATGGCTGCCCGCAGGAGCTCCTTGTTCTCCGAGCGGGCTTTGCGCGTCGCAAACCGCGGATCGGTGATGAGATCGGGCCGATTCAGCACCTCGACCACAAGCCTGCGGTAGAGCCGGTCGTTGGCGCAGGCCATGTAGAGCGGCCCATCTGAGGCCTCGTAGACGCCGACGGTGGGAGACCCGCTCGGCGAATTGCCGAACCGGCCGGGGTTTTCGCCGTTGATGAGATAGGCCATGCCGTAGAAACCGGTCATTCCCATTGCGACGTCGAACAGGGCAACTTCGACATGCTGCCCCCGGCCGAGCCGCTCCCGCGCGAGCAGCGCCAGCAGGATGGCATTGCAGGCGGACATCCCCGTCGCCATGTCGACAATTGGCGGGCCGGTGCGAACCGCCGGGCCGTCGGCAAATCCATTAAGCGACATGAAGCCGCTTTCCGCCTGGGTGATCGGATCGAAGCCTGGCCGGGAGGCAAACGGTCCGCTGCGTCCGTAGGCGGAGATCGAGCAATAGACCAGCCGCGGGTTGAGCGGCGCGACCGATTCATAGTCGAGCCCGAACTTCTTCATGACCCCGCTCGAAAAATTCTCCACGACCACATCTGCCTTGCGGATCAGATCCAGCGCGATCTCGCGCGCCTCCGGCACAGCAAGATCGAGCGCGATGCCGCGCTTGTTGCGATTCAGGCTGAGAAAGGCGGCGCTCTCGCCTCCAATCTCCGCGTGCTCATAGGCGCGCGTGTCGTCGCCGCCATCGGGATTCTCGATCTTGATGACGTGCGCACCGTAGTCGGCGAGCGTCTGGGTGCAGGCCGGGCCAGCGACCACACGCGTGAAATCAACGACCAATAGGCCATCCAGCGCGGTCGGGCCTCCCATCCCATGCGAGGCACGTACCGGCAATTGAGGCTTGGTGGGCATCGATCGCGCTCTCCCTTACATCGGCTTATGGCCGCCGAATTTCCTGCAAGAGCAAACTTAAAGCCCGGCGCCGCCGACTTCGCAAGTCCCACGCCCGCATCGCTTCAATACGCAAAAAGGACCCGGCAGCGCTCAGGCTGCCGGGTCCTCGGACGTTCCAGACGCGTACTGGCCGTTAGATAAACGGCGCGTTCCGTGCGGCGGCAAGCCTGCTCAGTGAAGCCACTTCCGCCAATAGAGCGTATGCGCCCAGGCCCAAGGGGTCTCGGGCTCGAACAGCCGATAGCCCGTCTGAATGAAGTTATTCGCTGATACCGGGTTGTCCGTCGTATCGGAGACAATGCTGTCCCATCCGATACGCCGCGCCCTCGCCTCCACCGCACGCATCAATCTGCGCTGAAGGCCGCGTCCCCAATGCCGTTGCAATACGCCAACTCTGGAGAAATAGCCGGCGTTTCGAACGCGGGTCGAGGGCACAATTCCGGCGAAGGCGACTGCGTCCGCGTTGTGATAAGCCATCCACCACGCGCCGAGGTCGAACGTGGGCATCGCCGCGGCATCGAAGAACGTGAGCCGATGCAGATCGGCGAGGGTCTCGGCAACGTCGTCATCGGACGCATCGACGATACGGATTCTGTACATGAAGTGGCTCATTGCGTCGGAAGAGCTTGACCGGGCGCCGGTGACTTCGCCGCCGCCGCGAAGGCTCACTTGCCCAGTACGACCTTGACGCCGAGCCAGACCGCTCCCATCAACCCGGTGGCAATGACGGTGATCACTGCCTTGAAGGTGTAGCTCTGGGCCTGCTCCACGCTCTTTCGCCACCTCCGCAAGTGCTGAAAATCGGCTCGCAGTTCTTTTCGGTCGTCATCCTCGATGCCAAAAGAAGCCAGCACCGAGGCGACCGCCTTCAACACGATCGCATCGATGCTCTCCTGCTGGAGCCTGTGCTGCTCGGCCAGCGTCTCGGCCACAATGGCCCTGATCTCGTCGTCTTGCATCCTCATCGCTTGATGATCCTTGCGACATTCTCGAAGCCGCGCTTGGCGAAATAGAATGAGACCACAAGATTGGCGGTGATCGCCGCAAATCCCGCCAGGGCGTCTGTCGAGCCCAATCCGAGAACCTTGTCCCAGACAAGGAGCTTTGCGAAATAGAGCGCGACGCAATAACCCATCAGCTTGTCGGGCTCGTACCAGTGCCCGATCTCGGCGATACGATATCGCATGATGGCGTTGACCTCGGCCGTCTGCGCGGCGATCTCACCCGCGGCGAGATCTGCCGCGATCTTCGTATCAACATTGCCGGCTTTGAGCTTGGCCTGGTAAGCGTCGATCAGGCCCTTGATGACGGGGCCGCCGAGGAAGCTGAGGATGGTCATCCACATCTTAGAGGGTCCGGCGCCGGGCAATTTCGGTTAACACGCCAGCCGTCGCGACCGCGAGCAGCATCTTGAACGCGGAATTTGCGTCCATGCTCGTGAGCTGCGTGAAATCATAACCGGAGAACGCCGCGATCAGACCGGCGCCGAGCACTCCCAGGACGTACTGAATGCGGGCCCAGAGGATGGTCACGGAATCCTTGAACCAGGCCTTAACCTTGTCGAACGCGGTGATCATGACTTCCTCTTGGTGATGACATTGAAGATGCGGGCGATGAACGCGCCGATGGAGCCTTTGGAGGGGTTGGCGATGGAAGGCGCCCTGTGCAGCTCCTGCGGCGTCGAGGACGTGCTCTCGGCGCCGGCGAATGTAATGGTGGGATCGATCGCCATCATTGAGAGCAGCATCGCAACGCATCCGAGCTGCTGGTCGACATGGTCTGGATCATAAACCGCGTCACGAACGTACTTGCCGGACTTGTATTGACTGGTGCCCGCCCACAGGTACGGGCTCGGAATGCCCTTGCGGGCGTAACCAAGACCATTGTACATCTCCAGCCCAATCAGAACGCCAGCAAGAGACCAGTCCTTGCGCTTCGCAAGGTACGGATGGCAATTGAGCAGCGCATCGATGGCCGCCTCTTCCCAGCTTCCGAACGGCCCGCGGCCGGCTGGGACATGAACCGAGATCTTATTCCAGGGATCGCCCTGGGCCAGCGACCGGCTCCAGTTCTGGGACGATTCACGCTGGTGGATGACAGCGATCACCGACCACGGAACGCCGGTTTTTGCTTCCACGGCCCGGTATCGAGCCTTGGCAGCCACCAACGCCTTCGCGACTTTGTCGCTCAGCGTCTTCCGGGTGAGCGTGGCTTGCTCCCAGCGCCGTAAGTTCGCCCGAGTGAGGGCGTTGAAGTCTATCATTGGTTGACTCAGGTTGAGGTTGCGGTAGCTTCAAGCCATGCTTGAAGATCTTCATTTTTTGGCCCGGTGCCTGCGGTACAGATTCCGAACCGAGCGCGCGCAACTCAAAGCGCTGCTTCGGCTCAACTTGATGGACGCCACTGTTCTTGATATCGGCGCCAACAAGGGCATCTACTCGTACTGGCTCTCCCGCGCTGTCGGCCCGACAGGCAAGGTTATCGCCTTCGAGCCACAGCCAGAGATGGTCGACTACATCCGGAGTCGCCGCCTGCGGAACGTCGAGGTGATCAACGTTGCTCTTTCAGATCATACTGGAACAGCAAACCTATCCCGTAAGCGCGTCGGAGACGGCAGCGCGTCACTTTGCAGAGATATCGGCGACGTTATCCGTGTGCCGCTTGCACGACTGGACGATTTCGGGCCCATCCCTCACCTCAAGTTCATTAAGTGCGACGTTGAGGGTCATGAACTAAACGTGTTCCGCGGCGCAGAGCAGCTTCTCCGAACTACCCGCCCGATCATTCAGTTCGAAAGCACTCCAGGCGAAATCGAGCCAATTCGATCTTTCCTCGAAGAGCTGGGCTATTCTGGCCAAATGTTTGGGCAGAACGAGCGGCGCCCCATTGAAGACATCAAGCGAACTCCACACCCAAAATTTGGTTTTGGAGGGCACAGAGACTTTTTATTCTGTCCTAAATGATTCTCAGTAGTTTATTTGCAATGATGGTCGGCTGCAGAATACCAAATGCGGCGCTGGTGCCCCCCTGTGCCGTTCCGGTAAACGTCGCGCCTGACATCGAAAATGTTAGGATAGCTTCGTTCGTCTTAGGGTAGCTGACGTCAGGTCCGGTAGCGAGCGCGCCATGCGACGTGCCGTTCCCGATCTGGATGGTGTATGGGTTCGAGGTGATAGCCCCTCCGATCGTCCCTGACGGCGTGTACGGCGGCAGGTTCGACGTCTCCAACGTTTGCGTCTCTCTGCCGCCAGTTGCGCCAAGATTATCACCGTTTAGCCCGTCATCCGCAGCGGTAAGTCGGTTTGCCGAAGAGCCCCCCATATCGTCCTTACCGGCGACCACGCGGCCCCGCAGATCCGGGATGTTGAACGTGCTGGAGCCGTCCCCGGTCCCGTAGGTCGTGCCAAGCAGCGAGAACAGCATCGCGTAAGTCGTGCGCGAAATAGCCTGCCCATATGGCAGCACGAACGAGCTGTTGGGGGCGGTAGACCCCCAGAAATCAATGCTCGCACCGATCGGGATCAGGTACGGATTGCCGAAGAAGTTATGCAGGAAAAAAATACCACTGGAGGCGTTGTAAAGCGCAACATAGGGAGAGCCTTGGATCAGCGTACCAGCCGGGATCTCTACGCCTGGGCTGAGCTGGATTGATTTCGCCCCCAAGCCGTCCACGTTGAGGGTGATGTTCGGAGAACCGGCGCCATTCGTGGCATGCGGCGTGAACGCGATCACTTGACCGTTCAACTGCGAGAGCGACTGAAACACCTGATAAGTATTGACCGCATAAGCCGTGCTGGAGCCTGTCGTCACGATCGCCCCGGCAACGTCGTCGCGATACTTGGCGATCGCCGCCATCATGCCGCGAGCCGAGTCGTTGATGCTGGACGGGGATTGCCCTTCCGCCCAATTGATCGTCGAATCTGCCGTGGCGTCGGCGGACGCCGTTTGAGACCACTTGTAAAGAGTCATCCTGTATCCTTGATATGAAGAGGCGGTGCCATGAGCTACCGGCACGCCGTTCGTGGTGTCGTCGTGCCTGCCGTCAGTCCGGCGTTTTGGTCTCGCTGCCGCACAGCTCGATGTATTGCGCGCAGCGGCAGGATGGCGCGCGGGCCGTCAGGAGGTTGCGGATCACGCCCGCGGGAACGCCGGGGCTTTCGCTTGCGATGCGCGCGACGCGCGCGTCGATGATCCCGTCGATTTCCGCGCGCAGTTCCTCGATGCGATCTTCAATTCTGGTCGCGCGTTGCAGCTTCGTTGCCATTGGTCTTTCCGTCCTTCGTTTCAGCCTCGCATGCCGCCAGCTTCTGGCGGGCGGAGGCAGCATCATTCTGTGCGCGCCGGAGCGCGCGTTCGCGCTGGGTTTCGTGCGCGGCGAGATGAACCTGGATGTCGTAAGGTAGTGCGGCGAACCGTTGCTTGAATGGTCCAGGCCAGGACCGAGGCGGCGGGATGGCCGCAATCGCACTCATCGCGCGCGCCGCGGGGCCTCCGAGCGTGGGATCCGCCAGGCCGATCGCGACGTGCATCCGCGATATGTCCTGTAACGCGGGCCACAGCCGGTTCGTACCCAGCGACGCACAATCGGTCACGAAACGCGCGACCGAGGCGGGCGTCGCCGGACAGGCCGACACACCGTTCAGCTCGCACCATTTGACGAAGATCGGGGCGTCGCGGAGCCGCGCCTGCGCAAGCGCCGTCAACAGTGGATGGGTCATCGCTTCGCTTTGCGCAATGCCTCGTGGAGGCTGCCCATGCGCCGGCGCAGATCGACGAGCTGAACGCGTTTTCTCAGGCTGTGAGGGCTCGAATCGATCTCGCCCTGCAGTTCGGCGTCGAACCGCTCGAGTGCCGCTACACGCTTCTTCAGTCCATAGAGCGCGAAGTTCACCGCGATCCGCTCCACTGACATCGGCTCGCCGTAGAGATTGCCGGTGATGGATTCCGCGCGATCGATGAAGTCTCGTTGGTTGTCGCTCATGATCTCCCTGCTCTCGCAAATTAGACTAAACGGCCCGATCAGTACGGTGAGAAGAAGATCGGCGGCGGGGTCCGATGCTCCGATCTTTCACCCGCCCGCGATGATGGCGTGGGCCGCGCCTCACTCTCCGCCCGGCCCCCCGTTGCAGCGGACGCGTTCGTCTCGTCCATTGGATATCCAAGCGGCGAGTACGGGTTGAGTTCACGTCGGATCTTGTGATCCGGCCAAGACCAGATGAATTTTCCCTCCTCGTTTGCAAAGGGAAGGATTCCCGTCCCATACCCTTCCGTCACGACATATAGATCGTCGCCTCTCTGGACGATCGAGCGGAAGACATTGCCCGGATGGAGGACGTGATCAGGCATCGTGGTGTTTACGATCGCCAATCGATCGTCGTCCACGTGCTGCCGAGTTGGGCCCAAATTTCGGACATCTATGACGGCTCCATCAGCGCTGATCTGGTCACCTTGAAAGGGTGTCGCGTGCCTTTTGAGCGCTTCAAACGCCGATTGGGGTGTGTTGCCCTGCCTCGTACTTCCGACCCACTGCTCCCGCTGGTAGTAATGTGGCCCGCTTGGCACGGTGATCTGTCGGCCACCCGAGAAAGGAATCTTATATTGTACCGGCGATTGCATCGTGGGATCCACGCGAATACTCCGACTGCTTGCAAGGACAATTGGCGCGCGACCTTCTCAGGACATGCGCGCTAGGATGATCGAGGCTTGGAGGCCGGTGACGCAGGTCGCTCGTGACGACCCGAAGGTTGGTAACTTGCGCGAATGCGGGGCTCGCCCTCACGCCGACCTCAGCAGCGACACGACGCCAATGAACATTGGCGCGCTCAACTCCTGCTCAAAGGTGGAGGGCCCGAGCCTCGGGACTAAAAGGAAACTGACAGCAGCTTAAGCGCCTGGCAGAGTTTGGTTGGCGCGCCTCGTCGGCCTGAACCGCTTGATCAGACGGCCCCAGAGGGCGACGGCGAACAGCGCAAAGAGATTGGTCGCCGCCAAGACAAGCGCCACGAGGACGGGGCCGTCCGCGGTTCGCGGGATGTCGTTTGGACCGGGCCACATCAAAACCGCAAGGACGCCTACGAACAAGATGTTGGCGAGCGCCACGCTGGCGGCGAACCTCAATATTGGCGACAACCGAATTCCCAACAGCTCGGGCGTCACGACAAGAGTCGCTCCCACGAAGAGACAGACAAAATGCAACAGCGACAGCGAAATGGCTGCCATGACGAGCGAATCAAAGGATATGAGCCCGTAGGTCACGACAAGGCCCACGGCCGTCACCAGCAGGAACTTGATGAGCACATCGAGGAGAATGATCGATAACCACTGAACCGTCGAGAAATTCATTCTAGCTCCTCCGAATGACTTCGGACCTCATCGCGAACGTGTCAACGGCAACGAAGTGCCGGTGAGGTCCCGCTCATTCGCCGCGCATTCGCCTTGCCTGATAAAGCGCGACCGCATCCTTGAGATCGCCCGTGCTCGAAAGCCGCGCACTCAACGTCCTCAAGTCGTGTTGGTTGCGTTCACCGCGGCTTGCCGCCATACCCGGCCGCTGCACCGGCGGAAGCGCCTTCGTCGAAGCAGCATCCTTCGCCTTCATCATCAACCGGTATTTTCCGGCATCATACATCATGCGCTGGAACGTTGCATTGCGCATCAAGGGCTCGCTGTCGAACAGGCGCTGCATCTCCTCCGGTTCGATGCCGCTTGCCTTGGCCGAGGCCATGATCTCTTGAGCGACGGCCTGCCTGACGTCCCTCGTCTCCGCCTTCAGCATCGTTTCGAGCCGGGAGTCCTCTGCCTTCGCATAATTCCGAAAGTTGCGGCGTGCGGCATCCGATGTCCGCCGCATCTCCTCATTCTGACGAGCGCGCAGTTGCTCACTGCCGGCAATGATTGCCTGGATGCGCGCCAGCTTTGTTGGGTCCTGATGCGCGATTTGGGCCAGAGCTTCCGGCAGCCGCTCCGGAGCAAGGCCGGCCAGTTCCGGAAACTGGCTGACGAAGCTGACTTGCGCGATCTGCATCGCCGCATCGAGGCCCTCGACATAGCTTCGCCGCGCGCGCTCGACCTCACTGACCTTTTCCTCGAGGGCCAGACGCACCTGCGGATGCAGCATGAGCTGCTCGATATCTGGATCGAGCTCGGCAGGGCGCTTGCCTTGGTCCTTGGCCGCATCGGACGTCTCTTCGACGCCCTCGTCCTGCTTATCGCCGGCCTCAGCGTGCTCGAAGCCGTAGAATTCGGGCGCATCGGGATCATTGGCGACCACTTCCGCGCGGAGCGCATCGATCCTTGCAGCAAGCGCCTCCGAAGATTCGTCCTGGGATGCCTGCCTGTCGCCGGCCGTAGCACTCGCATAGTCCCGCGCCGCGCGCGCGAGGGTAACAGCTTCGTTTGCGGCCGCGGGCTTACCCTCGCCGTCGGTATATTGCCTGACGGCGATCTTGGGTTGCTGATCGGCCAGCCGGTCCGCCGCATCCCGCAGCGACGCACTGTCGCTGTCGATCGACTGGCTTTCCGCCTCCCGCTCCGGATCCGGCATTTGCGCATAACCTGCGTTGGCGAGGTCGAAAGCTCCCCCGGTCAGCTCCGTGTCTGTTTGAACCGTCATATTCAGAATCCTTGGGGCTTGAAGGCCTTGACGAGGCCGCTGATACCGCTCGCAATCGTTGCGAACTGGTCCACGCCGGATTTCTGCTGCGTCTCGGTCGTCGTGCTGTTGCCTTGCTGTCCAAGCTGCGCAATGGGCACGCCGATCTGCGCGAGCAGGCTCAACGCCTGCACGGGAATGCCGCGGCGCTGCGCCTCCGCCGCGAGAGTGGCGTTGGCGCCATAGTTCTGGGCATCAAGCGCCGCTTGCGCGGCGGCGACGCCCTGCCCCCGATTGGCGAGATCGCTCTGCTGCATCTGCGTCAACGTGTTGGCCGTGGTATTGCCGGCATTGTAGAGCGCGCTCGCGGCCGCAAGTTGGTTTGCGACATCCTGGTTGTATTGCGCGGCGATTACTGGCGCCTCTGCCGCCGCGACGCCCCTTCCATAGGCCATCAGGTTCGCGCCGCTGAAATCGCGGCCGGCAGCGGCGAACTGGGAGTTCACGGAGTCGCCGACGTCGGATCGGATCTGCGCAAGCTGGGCCATCAGCGCTGGATTGTTGCCGACCATGCTGCCGTTCGCATATGGCGTCAGCCGGTCACGATAGGATGTAAGATTGTCCTGCACGTTGCCGGCCTGCGCGGTGGCGTTGCCGCCGCTCAGCAGCGACTGCGCATAAGCTCCAATCTGGCCCGCATAGGGATTGCCCGCCGCAGCGTTGTTCTTCAGCGTATCGAGCGCAGAAGTCTCCGCTGACGTCAGGCCGGTATTGTTGAGCCCGGTGCTGATCTGGCCCAACATCGTCTGCAGCGCGGGCTGCGCGGCAAGCCACGGCGCCGACTGCGATTGCACGGTCTGTGTGGAAGTGGATTGTCCGCCCATGGAGGATACTCCTTTTGAATTTATTGGGTCTGTGCCGCGCCGAGCGACGCAAACGCGATGCAGCGACTATTGGTCGAATGGAAAAAAGTATTCTCTTGTGACCGGCTCGGCGTCGCCCCCCGTCAAGACAAAGCATGCGCTTGGCTTCCGAGAGCGCGATCGGCCGCACGACGTCGTCGCGACAATAGTCGGCCGCCCGAGCGTAAGGCGTAAAGTCAGTCTGCTGTGCCGCTGAGTGGCTTGCGCCAACGCCAGCCATCAACGTGCAGAACAGCGCAAGCCCGCCACGCGAAATGCAGGAAAGTCGCGCGAGTTGTTCGCGTAGCATTGGACGCAACGCCACTTCTCGTTCCTGCCAGGGAGATCAGGTTCGTCCGGTTGAGGTTCGACGTATGACATCTGTGACCTCGAGCTTGCGCACGAAGATCACATTAGAACAAAACAAGAACAATCACAACCCCAAGTCGCGCCGCACTGTCAAATTATCTGTCGTTGGGCAGATTTCAGGGCCGAACGCGATGGTGAGGACCTTACAAGCAACCCACCTGCCGTCGGCTATGGCAGACACTTGTCGATGATCGCATAAGTCTGTTCGTATCCTTCCAACACGCGCGCCCAGCCCTTCCGCCCGAAAATGCGTACGCAGCGACAACCCTCCGCTTGGGCATACGCCTCGATCCCGCGGATCAGCGGCAGCCAGCCGGCCATGCCTGTGCCAGCGCATGCGGTGATGACGCAGACCTTGCCGGCATCCGTTTGCTGAAGGCTCGTGGATGCAGCCGCCTCGATCACCGAACCAGTCCAGGCGACCCAAAGCAACGAGGCGCCAACGAGGATGTCACGCTCGATTGCCGCGAACGACGATAAGCCTGTCGTGACAATCGCCCGCTCAATGAGTGGAGCGACAACCGGCCAAACCTCGCGAACGTGGTCCGGATCGACGCAGACGAGTTGCGCGTGATGACGTCGATCCGGGTAGACGCCGCGTGTCTGCGGCAGCCTATTGCTCATGACCAATTCCGAATACCGAAGACGATGAACGGCACGCCGGCTCCCGTGACGACGCGAAAACGTTCGCCAGCCTCAGCGCGGCCGATGCCGATGGCGCGGGATCTCAGATGAAGCGACAACGAAAGCGATTGAGGGTTTCACATCCAGTCGTTTGATGGTTCGTATTTTGGCGGCTCGTCAGCCAAACCATCGCTCGGACGTTTCGGACGAAACTCGTTGTAGCGGTCGAGGACGCTTTCTCGAATGAGCCCTGGCGGTGCGCGATCAACAAAATCGCGCTCTCGTCCGATGTCAGGAACGCCTGGCACCATTTGCAACGAGAGAATCTCCTCCAGCACGTCCGACAACTCATCGCCGCGAGCGAGCCTTAACAGGATTCGAGCCTTGTCGCCAAGCGCCTCTCTTCTAAATGACTTCGTCCGATACGCACGCGCCAACGCGACGTTGATCGATCTGAGAGCTTCCTCGGGTAGATCGAGAGCATTTAGATAGATGTTTGCCTTGCTGATGGCGGGACGAACATCGTCAGGATAGCGCTGTAGCATATCATCCAAAATCTGTAGCGCTTCCTCGTCTCGCCCGGCTTCCCGCAACAACCACGCAAGCTCATTGGCAAGATACCGATAGTCCCCATCGTCCGCACTCGGCAGCCGCTCCGCCACAACGCGGATAACTTTGTCGAGAGAAGCCCCACTCCGGACTTCCGCGATCCAGTCATCAAAGGCCTTGGGTGAGGTGAACGAAGCTATGACGACACCTACTCAACTTAGTCGGAATACCTCTTATCTGTTACACATACCATCGATCGCCAGCGTCGAGCAACGCACTCAGCGCTGCTCGTTGAGCCATCTTTCTTCCTCCTCAGGGCCCCACTCGGAGAGCTCTGGCTGAGGCGGACGCCCCCCGTTTTGAAAGCACGCCATGAATCTTTGACGAGCGCGCTCCTTGCACCCCTCAAGAAAGTCGTCCCACGGGTAGCCGTCAAACCCGTTGTCGCGACGCTCTTGCCAAGTGTTCCAGCATTGCTCCTTCTCCCGAGCCCAGCGGGCTCCACAAAAGTCTTCATCGTCAGTTCGAGTTACACCGCGGTTTCCGCCACCATTTTGAGCGTCCACTTTCATACTAGAACGCTTTCGTCCTACCGACGTTTGGCCCCCGAGAGTAGGAAGATTTCCGGTCGGCCGCCTGCGAGTGGCAAGCGGACTAGGTTCATCCGAAAAGGATCGCTCAGAAGGCATACGCGTGAGGTGTCGCTCATCAGGATTCACAGCTTCTCCGGCCTCCCCATCGGAGGTTCGAGGCGGCTCCGACCCTAGGCCAGAGCCCAAATCCGGCGGTTGGATCGGCTCTGGCGTTTCGACGAGCCCATCCAGCGTCCGTAGAAGCATCCACAACGCTCCCAGTCTTCCGCCAGGAACTCTTCCCGGGCCTTGCGGGCGTCGTCTTCCTACAGGGGCGCCTCCTGGACGCGGGAGGGATCGATTTACAGCTTGCGGGGTTCGCTCCGAAGGGCCACTGCGCAATACGGCCGCAGGTCCCGTCGTGGTTGCTTCAGCTAGGGTCAATCCGTCCGCCGGGACAGGATTCAGTCTCAAGAATCGCATTGTCTCGAAGAGCGATCCCGGCGCAACGCTTCCATATCCAATCCCTCTCGGGACGGCGGAGGAATATCTCGGCTGCGCTCCAGGCAAGCTGTGGATGTATTGCAGATGATCAAAATCTGTAGCTCGGTTGCCAGGCTCCTGGCCCGGCTGAAATGGACGGCCAGATCCGCGTCGATAATCAATGTAAGTCATGAGCTCTCCTAAAGTAGCAATGATCAGAAAGATTGCGCATGGAGGGCGGGCTTGTTTCAGGCGCGCTCAGTAGGTGACCGGCGACAAAGGTCGCCCCTTCACCCCACCACCGCCCACAAGAACACCCGCCCCGTCGTCGCGGAGTTCGCATGCGCAATCGTGAACGCGCCGTTCGCCACGGCGCTCACATACATCGTTCCGTTGCCGGCCTCCGCCGCCGCACTCGCCGACGCCGGGACCAGGATCGGCACCGATCCCGCGGCGCAATTCGCCGTCGTCACCGTCGTGCTCGATGCGCCCATTGCCAGCGTCACGCTGCCGACGGCATTCGATCTGCCGGCAGCCAGCTGCTGGATCGCGAGCACGATCTTCTTCAGATCGGTCTCGGTAATGCCGGGTACGTAAGCCGTCATAGCGTGCCGTTGGATGTGAGATCGGGAACGATGCCGGCGCAAAAGGACCAGTTGGTTGCGGCCGGGATGCGGACCTTGAAGCGGGAATACCTCGTGTCGCGCCTGACGTCGCAACGGCCGGTGCGCGCGTTGACCAGCACTTCCGCACCCGCCGTTGCGACCGCGGCCGGCGTATCGCGCCAGGACACCGAGCCGAACAGCGTTGCGGCGTCTGTCACCGGGCGGAAGCCGCGGATGGTGATGCGGTTTTCGTCCGTGCCCTGCTCCGCACTCTCCAGCGTCGCCTCGAGATTCGGACCGCGGAAGAAGCCGAGCACATGAGCGTTCGAGAACTGCGCGATTTCGGGCTGGACCGCGGTCGCGTAGGCATCGAGGCTGAGCGTCAGCGCGTCCAGCGATGACGAAATGCTGTCGAGGTTTTCCAGCGTCAGTCCGGTCTGCGAGATGCCGAGCAGATACTCGCCGGTGACAGCGACCGGGAAGAAGCGATCGAGCAGAAAGTCATAACCGAGCAGCTTGTCGTAGGCACCGACGATGCCTGACACCGACTTGTAGGCCCAGTAGACTCGCGTCGAGCGCGGATCGGCAGCCCCCATGAAGAGCTGGAGGTTTCCCTTGTCGAGATCGGCGAGGAAGCTGCGGTCGACCTTCTCGCGGCCGATCTGCTGCGGCACGCCGCCGGGCTCGATCTTGTGGAAGCCCTGGCCGGCGTAGAAGAAGATGCGCTCGCCGGCCCGAATGATCGAGTACGGTGCGTAGAGGCCCTTGTCCTGCGTGATGCGATCGATCTGGAAGATGATCGGCGAGCCCGGAACATAGGACATCCGCCGGATCGCCTGGTCCTGGAACACGATGCCGGACTCGCCGCCGGCGACGCCGCGCACGATGCCACCATCGGGAAAGTCCTGGAAGTCGGACGACTTGATGCCGCTGGTCCAGCTGTCTGCGGCATTGAAATTGTTCAGCCCGGACCACTGGATCCGGTACGGCGTCGACAGCAGCCCTGACAGCACCAGGAAACGGCCGACCACGCTGATATAGGCCGCCTGCGGCGGCGAACCGAGTGCATCGGCGAAGGCCGTGGACGACGAGAGATCGAAGACCTGCAACATCGCGTTTGCCTGCGTCGCAAAGACGAAGTTGCCGGTCTGCGCGAACTGCCACTGTGCGGTCGCCGAAAGCGCCGAATAGGAGGCTGCACCTTTGGAGACATCGATCCAGGTGAAGTCGATGTTGTTGAGCCGGTAGAGCTTGGTGGCCGTGCCGGCAAAGGTGATGACCGTGCCGTCCGATTTCAGTGCATAGAATGCGCCGCGGCACGGTGCCGGTAGCGCAGACGTGTACGCCGAGAAAGACGGAAACGGCCCGTAGCCGTCGCCGCGCGGAATGACATTGAGGATGTTACGCGAGGCCTGGCCTTCGTAATCGCTGACATCCGGGCGGTATTCGCCGTAGGCAAGGAGGGGCATTATCTGTTGACCTCATTTCAAGGTGAGCGCCAAGGCTGCCGGACATTGCTCGGCATCGCAGATTTCAGGCGCGTGCCACGCATATCCCAAACCTGCACCACCGCCTTGCCAGTACGAGACCGGCAAGGATCCTCGGCAAGAAAATATCGTGCTCGTCACTGCCGCAGGCTAGCCATCAAACCACGGAAACTGATGTTCGGCGATTAACCTGCCGGCTTCCGCACGATGAACAGCCGAATGCCCGCATTCGCCACGCACGGAGTCGAGCAATGCAGTCCAGAAATCAGTTATCGCGTTAGGAGCGGGACTTTCTCCGACTACGCAGTCTGGAAATCTGTCTTTTCTTCTGCGTCACGCACTTGTCCACGATCTCGCAGAGCTGGCGATGAAAGTCGACACCAAAACAGAACGGCAAATATCGTGGAAAAACGACTTCGTAAGACTCTTTCTCGAAACTGATCATCTTCAAACGGTCGAGCGACCCGCGAACCGCCATAGTTGCGATTGTTAGAGCTTGAAGCCCATCTACCCCTCGAGCTCGGCGGACGCTGCTGTCTCTAAGACCTTCGATTTGAAACGAACAAACCCACTCGTCCTCGTGAGTCTCATCTCGTTCGGGAAAGCCAAGCCGCGCTACTGCCCTACGCTTACGCTTGCCGTAGTGGAATTCATATTCTACGAGCGCGCGTTCATTCCACGGCATCGACGAAGCCCGTTTGATTGTTCAGACTACAACCATTGAAACGATGCAAAAGCACGTTTCCCACGCTTGCGCGAATTTAGAACAAAAGCGGAACAATGTCAAACTATGGAGGGTCGAAGTTGCCGAATTGGTTGTCACACCATTCAGTCTTGTTGTTTCCGCTCTCATACGTTTTTGACCAGCAAGCTCGTTTCGCCGTCTCACCTCCGACTGTCTTGCTCATCAAACCGGATGGAATACTCCGACAAAATTCTTCCCAATCTTCGGTGCTTCCACTGGCAGCACGTAGGCATCGGTTGAAGTCGCTCCCGCCACCTGATGCTCCTACATTAGGCGAAATATAGCTCCAGAAATCCTTGAGCCTTCGCCAGAACTCGTGCGCCGATGCCTCTGAGCCTTCAGGAGCGGGCACAGGTCCAAAAGGTGGAAGAGGTCGTGGCCGCGCGAGCTGGCCAAATCCGGCGGCAACCGGGGCGACCCGATCGCTTCATTGAGGACTGGCAAATGATGATTGAGGCCCATTCGCATTGTTAGACCCGAGCGAAGGCGAGAGGCCGTCTCGCTGAAGAGCTACACCATTGCTGGTTCGCGAAGAATCCAGCCGAGTGAGTTGTCTGTAGTTGGGATCAAACCGAGGATTGCTCATGTAAATCTCTATTTTCTAATTGGTGGGCTTTGTACGAAGCACGTAACCTGATCAGGCCGAACGTTTGCCGGATGAAAGGAAATGCACTGTCGGAAAACGTGGTGTGTAACTCTTACTGAGAACTCGCGAGGCCTGGCCTTCGTAATCGCTGACATCTGGGCGGTATTCGCCGTAAGCAAGGAGGGGCATTATTCCGTCGTCCATGGTTCGGGTTCAATCGACGCAGGAGTCCAGACATTCTCAAGCTTCACATCGGCTGCCCATGCGCTTGCTGCAGCGGTGGCTCCGCTCCAGGTCGGCGGCGGCAACGTCGCCTCCACCTGCCACGACGACGTGTCGAACGGTCGCCGCACCCAGGCTTCGTGGTCGCGATCATAGGCTGAATTGCTGCCGGCCCAGGCAAATGCGCCGGGCGTTGAGATGAGCCAGGTAGAGAATGAGACGGACGCCCCTGACAGAAGGATCGCACGTGTCGAAGCGGGCGTGCGGACCCTCGCGGCGGCCGCGACGCCGGACAGCAGAAACGAAGCACCGAGACTTGCTTGTCGAATCCGCACTATCGCTGCATTGCCGGCCAAGGCGTAGGAGCCTTTGTCTGCGAATTGTGTGACCTTGAAGCCGGCCGATAAACCCGTTTCTAGGAAGCCCGCAGCTGTTACCCGCTCGGACGTCACGAATGCGACCGGCCGTCCTGCGAGAGAGATCGAGCCCTGCGCGGCCAGAAGCAGAAAATTGCTGGTGCTCGGGAGCTGGCCGAGCGCCCACCGCCCGAGAGCGTCGAAGCCGAGAAGAGACATCTACAGCCTCGCGTTCGCAGTGTAATGGTAGAGGATCGGCGTGGTGGATGATCCAAAGGCGTTGACAATCATGTACTGCGTTTCGCCGACATTCGCGGCGCTGGCCGCGCGGTTCGCGGTATCATATCCGTTGCCGGCAGCGCCATTGAACGGCGAGTACAGCGTGACCGCCGGAGCCACACGCTTGCGTTTCAGGAACGTCCCCGCGCCATATGATGCCGGCGCCGAGTTTTGTAGCGAACCGCGGACGCCGTTGTTGGTCACCGTCCCCACCGGCGTCGCGTAATCATAGCTCTTCTCCCAATAGCGTTGACAACGGTCCAATTCCTCGTTGAAGTCCGGGAGCTGGAACGGCGGGGCCACGCTGCCCTCATAGAGGCCGACGTCGAACAACTCGAACACGTTGCCGACGGTGCCCATGAAGTTGAACTGGTTCGCGCTCGCAAAAGCGCTGGAAGCCCCGCTCCATGTGTTGGGAGATTGGACGAAATTTGAGCCCGCCATCAGCGCGAACATCACCTCCATACCCGGGGTATGGTCGAAAGCCCAAGTCCCCGCCGAATCGCCCGCGAAGGTTACGCTTTTGATGACGTCGGCGTTGGCTTCGCCAGCGGCAATCGCGTACTCGCCGACGATCATGCGGTTCGGCGTACCGTTTCGAATCGCGACGCAATAGATCCCCGCGGGTGCCCTGACGCCGAATTGCACGGTGATCGTCTTTGCCGCCGCAGTGCCGAACCTCAAATCGGCGATGCGATTTCCTTCAATCCTCTGGGAAATGACGCAATAATCCGAGCTGGCAAGCGAAGCGTCTGCGGTTGTTACTGTCATGCGAATGCGATAAGGCGATCCGCCAGGTGTCGAACTTGCCACTTGTGCCGTACTGACCACACCAGCGTTACTGAATTCGCTTCGCCACTGATCGGCGGGATAGTAGCCAGCTGTCGCGCTCGCTGTCGTGCCGTTCTCCTGCGAAACCTGCATTCCGCCGTTGAGGACATAGTTCTTCCTCGTCACGCCGATATTGGCGCGAGCTTGCGCCATCTGTCCCGCCGTGAAGCCGTTGGGCTCCTCGATCGAGATCAGGTCTTCCTTGACGCCGACGATGGCGACGTTCGGCACTGCGCTGAAGCTTATCCTCGAGCCTGCCCCAGATTGCCCGGCAGCCACGCCGGTTCCTGACGAATTACACAGCACGCTCGTGCGCGCAAACGTTCCGCTCGCCGCGGTATAGGCGCCCTCCGCGATCTCCCATTGCGTCAGGTCGCTGCTGATCGCGATGAACTTGTACTTGCGACCATCGACTGCTCCGGCAAGCGTCGGTGACTGGCAGCCCCCGACGGTCGAGGAATAGACCCAGTCCGTCGTTCCGCCTGCGGCGGGAATGAACCGGCAATTGTTGAGAAAAGCAGCCATGTCAGGTGATCGTCAGGATGCCGTTGGCCTGGTCGAGATCGATGATGAAGGTATTGCCGTTCGTCAGCGTGACCGCCGTGCCATAGTCCCACCAGCCGATCAGCGGCTTGGTCGACGACGTCGAATTGTAGAGCACCGCATACTGAAAAGGCCCGATCGAGCCGCCCGAGGCCGTCCACGACGGATCGGTCCCGCCGGAGAACTTGAACGTGCCCGTGGTCTGCGCGCCCGTGATCGTGCCGATGCTGTTGCCACCGGCGGCATAGCCGTTGCCTGCCGCGAGATCTGCCGGTGCGTTATAGACCGTGTTGGTCGCAACCGGCGCCGTATTGGTCAGATAGACCTTGTAGACCTGCGCGGTGCCCGTCTTCATGTCGTGCAGTGCGTTGGCGACGTCCTGCACGAAGCAGTGGAACTTGTTGAAGCTTGCCATATCCGTCCCTCTAGATGACCTGTCCGGAAACGCGCACCGTCATCGGCCCGGCGTTGAAGGTCGATGTCAGCCCGAGATTGTTGAGGTCGGCGAGCGCCGACGTGAAGCCGAGGCCCCAGGTCTGGATGCGCGCGTCTTCCTTGATATACGGCGCGGACTCCAGCAGGGCGGCGTAGAGATAGAGATCGGGTGCCATGGTGAGCAGCCAGTTATTCCCGTTCGCCGCGAGCGGCGGAACGCTCTGCCGATAGACCATTTCGATCGTGTAGGCCGCATCCGGCGTCGGAGCCAATTCGAGCTCACCGCCGAACACCGTGAAATAGCGCGGCCGCGCGGCGACATCGGAGGTCGCAAAGCGATATTCGTCCATCTGCGTCCCCGATTTGAACTCGAGGCAGGGCTTTCCTGTCACGCTGGACAGCCGGACCCGACGCATGGATTGAAAGTCCGACGGCAACGAAATGAACTCCGGCTCGTTCGAGCCGAGGTCGACGAGCGCCGTGGCCCTCTGCTCCATCTGCCGCACGAAGAGCTGGCGATTGAACTTGGCTTCCGCGAGCTGAATGAAGGTTGGGATACGCGCGATCAATGTCGTATCCTGATCGCGGGCGAGATATTCGATAACTGCGCCTTGCAGCGATGCGTAATCGGTAATCTGGGTCACGTGAGCTCCGCTGACCAGCCGGCCTGCAATTTCGGCCTGTCGGTTCGCAAATAGGCCCATTCGGGGTCGTCGAGCTTTTTCTGGACGATCGCGTCGAATTCGGGCGTGAACAGCCGCAGCGAGGTGTTGCCCCTCGCATGCTCCTCGTTGAGCCATTGGACATAGATGACGTTGGGGATGCGGGCGACATGCCGCCCCCAGTCACCGCGCTGCTCGTTCTGGCGCGCCTGCCTGTTCCATTCCAGGATCGGCGCCACATCCTGAACGTGCTCGATCGCCAGCTCGCGGCCGTTGCTGTCGAGGTGAGGCCTGATCAGAACGCCGTCCATCACGACAGCTCCGTCACCCACAGCGTGCCAGCAGTCGCCGTGACCAGGCCGTTGGTCGCGGCTTTCAACGCGGCAATGCGCTGGCCCGGGCTGACGGTCACGTACTCGACCACATTGGCCGGCAGATAAGGATCGGAGATGGTTGCAGTCTGGGCGCCATCGCCAATCCGGTAGCAGCAGCCTGAGTTCGCGACCAGGCGGACCTGAAACGTCCCCGGTCCGAAAGCGCTCGCGGCACCCACACTGCTGTCATAGACGATCGTCTGGGTCGGGCCGACCCGCGAGGAGTTTTGTTTGGACTGGAACGGCATGTCAGGCGGTCCTCACGGAGATGGAGTAATGCATGGGGATCGAGGCGCCTGAAGCGCCGGAGGGCGTCAGCACGATCACGTCGTCCTCGTTGAGGTAGGTCGGCGACGGCGGGACCGCCGAGAACAGCTGGCCCGCAGCGGATCCTGCCTGGGTCACGGTGAACGTCGCCAGCGTCGCCGCATTCGCCGCGACGGTGATGGTGCCGTCGGCGGTCGTGATCGCACCGCCGAGGATGCCGGCGACCTTCAGCACGCGGCAGCGAAAGGGAACGCGAACATAAGCAGCGACCGGGCTCGCGCCACATGACGGGGTGTAGGCGGTGAGATCGGCGGTATTGAGGGTACGATTGCCGGGAAGCGGCATCTTGGCTCTCCAAAAGAAAGGGGCAGCCCGAAGGCTGCCCCGAGGTTGAGGTGAATGATCGCGGGCGCTCAGGACGTCGTGTTGTCGAACACGCCGCCGGAGGCTTTCTCGTTGCGGGATACCAGCGCGTATTCGGCCAGGATCTGCCGGCGATCGGAGTCGCCGGTCTTGGCAAGCGGGATCGAGATCATGTTGCGGCCGTTGAGATAGGCCACCGCCCATTTGTCGAGCTCGAGCACCAGAACGTCGCGCGGCCGCTGGAAGCGGTTGGCGATCACCTTGAGCTTGCCGAAATCGGATTCGTACGCATCGACGGATGCAACGATCTTCTTCGACTTGGACTCCTCGATCGCGGTGGACCGGCCGGTGAAGGTCGAGAACACCTGCTTGTTGAAGGCGCCGGTCATGATGGTGCCGGGCTTGCCGCCATTGGTCCAGATCGTCGAGAGCACGGTCTTCAGGCGCACCTCGGTGAAGGCGAGCTGGGTGCCGTCGGTGCGCGTGCCGGTGCCGTCGGCGACCGCCGGGTCCGCAGCCCCGCCGGCCGTGCCCTTGGAGGTCGCGGACACGATCCAGGACAGGACGGACGCCGTCTTGCGCGGCGTCGTGGTGTTGCCGACCACCTTGGCCTGGTTGGTGCCGCACAGGATCAGCTCGAGATCGCGTTTGAGCTCGAGGCCCTTGAGCATCTCCTGATAGGCCAGCTCGTTGTCGCGGCCGGCGTGATCGACCGCCTGCTGCGTGCCCGAGACCCGCGCGACCTTGTAGGAGATCTGGCAGAGATTGCCGAGCCGTATGGTCGGCGTGGTGGTGTTGGTGTTGGGATCGTCGCCCTCGAGCTGAGCATTGGCGCCGTCGGCCGCGGCAAGAGCCTGCGTCTGCCATTCGTGATTGACGGCGGTCGCCTTTTCCTTGTCGACGCCGCTCATGAACGGCGTGTCGACTGGATCGATGCGATAGATCATGTCGCTAAGGTCTTCGCGGTTGCCCACCGCGGAGTAGGTGACGAAAGTTGAGGTTGGTAGAGCCATCGATATGTCCTTGTGAGAGCCGTGCTGTCCCGACGACGCAGCGATGTCGCTGCGCCCTCTCCTGGAACTGCGGCTAGTTGCTGGCGTATTCGTTCTCGCCCAAGCGATCGCGCGGAGTTCGACTTCCGGTTCGCGGGTCTGCGAGACGTATCTGCCGGGCGCCCGCGCGTCTCACGCAGGGTCGGCGTGTTCAGGATGATCGACCTGATCGGTGTCGCTGCCCGACGTCAGGCTGGCCGGACACGCGTCAAACGCCGGATCGGCGACTTGTCTTGAGAGGCAGATCCTGCGCCGAAAGCAGAAGATTGAGTTTGGCTCGCGTTTTGCTGTTGCAGCTGCCGAATGCGGTCAATAATCACATCGGCTAGCGGCGTTGAAGATGGATGTGACGAAGAAGGGGTCTCAGCGATGGTCTGGCGTGAGACAGGAGAGGCTTGGACGATACGCGGCGGACCGAACAGCCATTCGGGTGGACGATCGGGAGGATCGACTTCGTGCGCCGGCGGAAGGTTGGGATTTCGGGACGGCGGCGTAACGGGCCGCTCACGCGGCAGCTGCGGAATGGGACCCCAGTCCGGAATACCAAATCTTGGGATCTCACCCAGCAGCCACGAAAAAAAGCCAGGCATGTAGTAGCCGGGATAGTCGAGGATCGGATTCTGTCTATCGCTGTCGGTCGGTACTTCATTCATCTTTGATACGCCACACTTTCCAAATTCATGGGTTGAAGAACGAATTGGCTCCCCATCGCCGTCGAGCAGGCGCCTGAGCTACGGATCGTAAATCACCCGCATCTCGAGACGCAGCCGGGCTACCATCTCGTCCACCTCGGCCTGTCCTTCCGGATAGGACTCGTAGACAATCATGGTCTTGAACAATCTCGGAAAGTATCTGGGGTGAAGAGTCCAGCCGATATGGTGATAGGCATGAGTATTGGGATAGAGGGACTTGACGACCTTCCGCAGATAGCGATTGTCCGGTGGTGGCTCAAAGTACGGGTCGACCATGCGCTCCTTGTAAAATCCGGTTTGGGCCAGCAGGATGTCCCGCCAACGAGCCTCGTCAGCCGGCAAGGGGCTGCAGGAGCCGCGCTGCAGGCGGTAATCTCTATCTCGCGTTTTTTCCATCGCGAATTTTGCGCAGGATGGAAACGCGGGTTCGGTGCTCTCATAGTCCCAGGCAACCAGACTTCCCTTCAGCACGTAGGCTTGATCGGACGCGATCAGAAGATAATTGGCGCAGCTCGACAAGCATTGGTCATACACAATGACCACTGCGCGTCGTTCACGCAGCGCATTGGCAAGAGCAATCACGGAAGCTATGTCGCCGCCGGCACTTCGAACGACGAACAGCCCGCCTTCCTTCAGTTTATTTGCCGACGATATGTCCGCATCCTTCTCGATCCGGCCGTCGAGACATAGGATCTCTCGGTCGTCGCTGAGCGCGACCGGGCGCCCGACAACACCACGGCAATAATTCGCCGCGCGATAGGACAGCGCCTTGTCGAATGAGCTCTCTTCCGCGCCGGACTGACCGAAGAGGAGGATAGTGAAAGCCCAGAAGGAAAGCAGTGGGGCAAGCGAACGTGCGATGCCGCTTCTAGGATCAAGAATAACCGGGCAGAACCGCATGCAATCACTCAAGCCTTGGGTGAGGCCATCTGTACAATGACCCATCACCCCGCTAAAGAACAAACGCAGAACAATATTGACCGTTCTCGCCTTGGTTGCAAGAACTAAATGATCCCGAACCGCTTCCGGCGCTCCCCCGTCTCGGCGAGCTCCTTCAGCTCCGCCTGCGCCAGCTTGCCGTCGGCAACGACGCCTGCGAGATGATCCCGTACCTTGCCGACGATGTTGATGGCGAGGAACAGCTTTTCGCGTCCCGCGGCATCGTCGACCGTGGTGGCGCGCCAAGCCGCGATGTAGCTCTTTTCGAGCTCCGCGAACGCCTCGTTCAAGAGCTCGTCACCGAGCAATGCCTCGGCCCGAACGGCCCTTGCCGCCGCCCGCTCCAGCACACCTTCGTCAGACATTGCTCCCCTCCTCCTTGCTCGGCCGCGTCCTCATCTCGCGACGCGCCGCAGATGCGGCAAGATCGAGCGCGGCTTCGGCGACATCCATGCGGTGCTGCTCCTGCGCATGCTCACGCTTCTGCTCGTGGCCGAGGGCTTTGAGATGCGCATCGAGCACAGCGATCTTCGCATCCAGGCCCGCTCTGATCTTCGCAATCTCGATCTCGGCCTGCATCTTCACCTGCTGATGGATCGCATCGGCTTGCGCCTTTTCGCGCTCCACCTGCGCCTTGTGCGCGGCGGCGATCTGGTCGACCTGCAGCCGCGCCTGCAGCGCCAACAGTTTAGGGTCGGGCGGCGGCTGCGGCGGTGCCGGCGGCGGATGCAGCAGCTGCCCGGTCTGTGGATTGACGGCCGTGGGGTCGTTGAAGAACTGATCTGGATTCCTGTGCCCCATGATCCGCGTCAACTCGGCCGCGGTGTTGTAGAGCTGGCGGTCGCCGACCAGGTTGATCTTGCCGCCGGCGAGCAGCTCCTTCTGGACGTTGGCGATCGCCATGGTCTGGGCAAATTGCTGCGCCTTGCCGCCGGCGCCGAGGCCGACATTGATGGTCATGTCGTCCCGGGTCTTCCAGTTGCGCGGATTGACCTCGACCCAGGCATTGCGCAGCCGCACCGTCTCCTGGCGCTGGCCGTGTTTGCGGATCGTGCCGTGCAGCAGCGCGAAGATGTCGCGCACGCCTTCGGCCATGATGCGGGCGATCAGCTTGATGCGCATCTGCGAAGCCGAGAACACCTGCGCCACCGCGGTCGCCGACTGGTTCTGCAGCGCGTTGGCGTCGATGCCTTGCGTCTGCTTAGCCAAGCCGGTGCGGATCTCGAGCTCTGCATCGATATATTGCAGCATCGGATAGATCGACGTGGTGATGTCGGGCACCACCTGCCAGTTCAGCCCGCCCGCCGTCTTGGTGCGGACCACCCCGCCCGGCCGCGACACCAGGAGATCATCCAGCGTGTTCGGCCCGGCATTCTGCTCGGCGACCTCGACGCGCGGATTGTTGTGCAGATAGAGGTTATCCAGCGCGCCGCGCTTCAGCGCGGTCTTCTCGCGCTGCAACGGCATCACGAGATCGGCGATCGAGCGGCCGAAGAAGCGATGGGTCACCGGCACCGGCGTGGTCGCCGCAAACGGCATCTCGTCGAACGGCGTGATGCAGTCCTTGCCGTCCTTGCGCAGGATCTCGGCCTGGTCGCCGCCGGTGATGACCTGGTAGAGGCAGGGCCGGCCCGAGCCCTCATAGTCCATCCGGACGTAATGCTCGGTGATGCGCACCAGTCGCGCCGCCGAATTGGCGCTGCCGCCACCGGCGGTCGCGGACAGATGCTCCTCGACCGTGTCGCGCGCCAGCGTCTCGACCTCGGTCGTTCCGGTATGCGGCTGCAACGCCCTGATCTGGGCGGCATCAAAACCTTCCGCGATCAGCTGGGCCTCGGTCTTGGTCACGACCTCGTGGAAGCAGTAATTGCAGTCGCGGATGCTGCGCGCACCGCGCTCGATGCCGAATTCTTCCGGAGGCACACCCATCACCCGCGCCTGCGCAAGCTTGCGCATGGTGACGATGGTGACGTCGTGCGTGACGAGAGAGCCCATCGGCGCGGACGGCGCCGGGGCTAGCAAGGGAACGGGCATGTGTGACTGAACTTTCAGGTTTTGCCGCGTTTAGACCGGCGGCAGAAAAGCAACAGCGGCTAGTCTAGTAGCCGTTGCTGCGCATGTATTCCTGGATCATGCCGAGCAGTCCGCCGGCCGGCGGCCGATCGAGATCGGATGGAACGTCCCGTGTGATCGAAGGGACCTCGCCTGGCAGGTCGGCAGAAGCGCGTTGCAGTGGCGGAGATGCGTCTCTCCGCGGTGAAGACGAGGCCCATTGATCCAACGCGCGATTGCGATCAGGCGCAAGCAACGCCTCGAGCGGAAATCGTGTCGGAGGATACGCAGGCGAACCAAGCTGAGCGGACGCGAAGTGCGAGGGCGGCAGAGTCGGATCGCCAGCCGGCTCGGGCCTCGCAGGGGCTTGCGAGCGCGGGCGCAGAGGAGGCGCCAATGGTGCTGGACCATTAGGTCCGCTAAGCGACGTCGGTCCCTTCGCGCCGGAGATTGCGGTACTGGGCAAGCCCTGCGGGGGCGTGACCAGGGAACGCCGAATGCGAGCCGGCGGTGCAATTGTGCGGTTACCTGGTGCTCCAACAGAACCGAACGATGGTGTCGCGGAATCCAGGGGACTTAGCTGATCAACACCGCCCGGCTGCGGACCTGAGGTCGATGCATCCCCGGAGCGGGCCGCACCGATATTGTGCTGACGCTGGATCCCCTGAATGTCGTTCGGCTCGAGCAACATGCTTCCCGCGCCTGGTTTGACAGGCGCGCCGCCGGGCAGCGGCGGCTCCGTCAAGCCCATGGAAGCGATCAACGTGCTCAGATACGAATTACTGTTTTGCCCCAGTCCGAACCAAGGATATTGGATGTCTCGCGCGTCCATTATTGTGCGCGCAGCCACGGCGGCGTTCCACAAATTCATGATCTTGGCCGGGTCGCCGGAGGCGACTTCTGCCTGAGCAAAATCTGGGTGATACCAACGCTTGTCAACGTGACCCTTCAACCTGTCAGACGGCAAGTTTCCGATAGGCTTGGCACGTCCCTGCGCATCTGTCGCCAGACCGTGCAGTTCGCCGATGACCTTCCCATCCGGGTCGATCATAACAAGAAAATTGTGGCCGGCGATCCCACCAAGAAGAGGAAGCTCCACTTTGACGATACGATAGTGCCCTTCAGCCATGTTTCACCTGTTCACTCGTCGGGAACGTAGCGCCTATGAACTTGCACCACGACATCATGCGGCCTCAGACGGGAGAGCCGCACGTCGACGTAATAGAATGATCGTGTTCGGTAGTCGGGACCATCGCGCGGGACATATCGCTGGTCGTCCCGAACCCAGTATTCGCCCGAATAGCTGCACTCCTGGCTGGGCGCCGGGGCGCATTGCAAACCCAAGGCTTCTGCATCGCCGCGAGAGATGCCCTTGGCGGACGTTTGCTTGATGATGAACTCTTTTGTCAGTTGCTTCACACCATCGCCGCCATTGTTGGTGTTGCGGCCAACGAATTTCCCCAGCTCGCCTTCACCCAATCCCTCGATATTGACGTCGACGCGAGGCCACGGTCCGGACCAGAAACATCCGGAGATGATGAAAGAAATTGCCAGCAGCGACAGAACGTTGAGTATTGGAAACTTCCGGATTCCAAGTGCTTCTCCAGGCAAATGCTTCATCTGCTAATCCTTGGGAAATCGCGTGTGCGCTGCCTCGATCGCAAAGCGGCCAACTACGGCTCCGTCTCGCACCGTGCAAGAGCGCGCGCCCCCCACCACGATCTATGGTTTAGATAGAACAAAGTGGGAACTTCGTCAATGAGGCCTGGGCTACCGCATAGTCCCCGAAACTAAGCGACGAAGTACAAAATCACCGCGAGCGCGAAGAAGAAAGTGATCAGTCCGACACCCGAAACGAGAGTTGACTCGATTTCCAGCTGCCCCGTCAGGTTGCGTTTGTAACCGAGCCAATTGTATCCGGAGCCGCCCGATTCGAATGGTCCGGCTTGCATCCTGTCGAACGAAGCAAGCGTCAATACCCGGCGTCCGACCTCATGGCTGAGCCACCATCAAGTCACGTCCACGACCAACCACACGAGAAATTTCAGCAGCCACATGAAAGGGACTTTTTAATATTGAGCCTGCAGAACCGACGAGCGTTGCCAATGAGGCAGTGCTCGCGTGTCATCCGACGGGCAATATTGCAGCCGCTCCAGCGCTAGATATGGATAAAATAGAGAACCGCTGCAAGTCCGGCGCAACAAATCACCAGACCGATCAGGGCGGCGAAAGTGGTCTCGACTTCAAGTCGGCCACCGTCAATGCGTCGCCAACCCAGCCACCCAAACCCATTGGAGTCGAGAGCCGTCCCGACTTGCACTTTACCGAAAGACACAAGAGGCAGCACCAGCCGTGCCACGGCATAACCGATGCCCCACCAAATGAGATCCAGAACCCAACCGACTACCATCTGACAAGGTCTCCATTACAATGCAAGAAATCGTCGGCGATTAGACCTCAACAAGAGTCAACGCCCGACCTCGCAGCCGAGCCTCCACCAATCACGTCCACGAATAACCAAACGAGAAACTCGAGCGACCACATGAAAGGGGCCTTTCGTGAGCCGTCATCACGATCGGGTCGTTGTCCTGATCCTGCGCTCGGACCGACGAACATCGCGACGGGAGCCTAGTAGCCGCGGCTGCGCATATAGTCCTGGATCATGCCCAGCAGCCCGCCGGCCGAACCGCTTGACGCGCTCCTCGCGTCATTGCGAGTGTCAAATCCTCGCATTGACGATGCCATGGACGCGTTTGGCTCCTTTGCAAACTCACCGACTGGCCTGCTGGCCTGCGACGGTTGCGGCTCACCAGGCAACTCGCGCCAATTGCCAAATCGTTCGTTGAACGTCGATCGATAAGGCGCTGGAGCACCTCCCGACGCCGAAACAGCGCCGGCGTTCGCGGAATCCATGCGTGTCAGACGTCGAACGGGAACGGCGCTTGGTTGGGGGCTGCTCGTATGTTCCGGCTCGGGATAGCCATATTCCCACACGGTTCGGGGGCTCGGCAGCCCCGCTCCGTCAACGGAATCTCTGATGAGCTCTTTGATCCATGGCTGCGAGTAGTCCTCCGAGAAATCGAGGGGACCATATCCGTAGGTGACGCCGACGCCGGGCGTACCAAACCCAACGCCGGTCTCGCTGCCCACGGTCGCCACATTCGCCCCGACCGGCCCCCGCCCGATGGTCCCCGCTGCCGATGGCCCCGTCAGCAGAGCTCCCAGATCATTGGTATATCCTGCCGACATGCCGAACCCAGGCGTACCGTAGTAGAGCTGCGGATAAAGCCGACCTGAATTGTCAATATAGGCCCCAACGCCCAATCCTCCCAGTGCCGGAATTCCCACTGTAAATCCGCCATAAGTGCCTTTGTCGCTCATTCGTTCTGCTCATCATCCTGGGCCTCGGCCCGCCTGCAATTTTGTTCGTAAGTTCTCGAACACTTGATTGCGTAAAATACGCTGTAAACAAAGCCCGCCAATAACAAGACGCCAAAGACCATCGCATCCGCCCGACCAGATGAAAGGCAGGCCAATGCGGCGGCGAGCACCATAAGGGCGCTTCCTCTGGTAAGTCGGACATAGTCTGCTTGCACAGTGAGAGGCATCGGATGATGCAACGCCCACACGTCGAGTGCATAACGAGCATTCTCGTAGTCCTGAAACTGCGGCGGAAGATGCTCGCGTGCGGCATTGAAGACCCGCATGTACATTGCGCCTGACCAGACGAGGGCGAGGCCCGCCAAAACTGTGAAGAGAGCGACCATGATGTTCTTCCGGTGAACCAAGCTCTGCGCGCGAAACGTGTGTGCCTTTCATTTGGCGGCAAGTCAGCCTGGCCGATCTAGTACGTGTCGTAACGGATGTAGTCCTGGATCAAGCCATTGTGGCCGGCGCCCCCACCAAGAAGAGGAAGCTCCACTTTGACGATACAATATTGCCCTTCGGCCATGGTCACCTGTTCATTCGTCGGGACGTAGCGCCTGTGAACATAAAGCGTCACCGACGGCTTTCGCCGTACAAGGGCGCGCGTACTGCGCCACCATCTGTGATTTATATAGAACAGAATAGGAACATCGTCAAACCAAGCCTGGGCCGACGCATTCATGGTCCACCCGCACATAGTGCTTTGTGACCGCGCATCTCTTCTTCGGGCGACCCCGCATCACCCGCGCCTGCGCAGGCTTGCGCGTGGTGACGATCGGCCGCCGGTCGTCGAGGTGCACACACGACATTGCGATCGCGAACGATCGCGATCAGGAAAGATGGCGCGCATATGGCGTTGGGGCTGGCAAGGGATCAGGCACGTGTCCCCAGCGGTATCCGGGATCATCGCGGCCTTGAGCACTAAGACGTCATCTGCGACGCGTCTCTCTGATCAGTCCCGCCATGCACCGTGTGCGCGACGATCTTCATCGCCCCGTTCGATTCCGCGACGTCCTGGGCGAGCAGCGCGAACTGGTCGTCGGTCAGATCGTAGTAGGTTTCGCGACTCTCCTCTTCCCGCTCCTCCCACCAGACCTTGACGATGCCGGCCTTCGACAGCAGCGCGTCCTTGATGAAGGAGTAGAGCACCATGAAACCGCCGTTCTGCTGCATGAAGACGTGATTGACGTAATCCGTCTCCTGTTGCGCGGCGGCGACGTCCTCCGGCCCGACCGGCTCGAAGCGCACGACCTCGTCGGAGCCGGCAAAGATGTCCATCAGCTGCGGCATCAGGCCTTCGATGGTGTCGGCGACATCGGTCGACACCGCGCGCGAGCGGCCGTCCTGCACCGGCATGTCCTTGCGCATGTCGCCGAGATAATAGTCCATTGCATCGGCACGCTCCTCGGCGAGCCGCGCCGCCGACATGGCGGCGAGCGCGTTGGCTTTCTCCGAGGCGAGCATCGCCTTCACTTCAGAAATCGACATCTTTGCCATGAAATACTCTTTTGGTCAGAACTCGTGCGCGATATCCGGCAGGCCAAGCCTCACCTCTATTGCAGATACGGCACCGGCGAGGCACCTGACGTAAACACATCCGCCTCGTTCGAAACGTCGCGCCGGGTCAGCTGGCGGATGTCGCTGCGACGGACGGCGGGCGCATTGACGATGGTCTCTTCGGGTGCGTTCGGAGCCGGCACGCTGCCGGCCCGAGACGACGGCGCGTCGTATCCATCCGCGATGGACGCGTAGCTTGCGCTCGCCGGCCCCAATACCCCACCGAGGCCGCTCCATTTGCCGAAGCGATCGGCAAGGTCCCAAGGTGCGGCTCCTGGGGCGGGAAGCGAGTTATCGAGCACCTGTTGGGTCCGTGTCGTTCCATCCAGAAAAGGAACCCGCGCGGCACTTGGCGCTCCGGCAAACCGGCGAACGTCATCCGGAGACAGCACATTGGGCGAAGCGGGGCGCGAAGGCCAGCTCGTTGCACCGAACGCCGGTGCCACAGCCTGCATCTGCGGGAGGGAAGGAATGGGTTGACTGCCAGCGCCCCACGGCACGCGGCGGAGCGCTGCGTTGGGCTGAGACACCGCAGCTTTCTCCACCTTCTTGTTCGCCCAGGCGATGACCCAGCTGGCTGTCTTGCCCCGAAGGAAGGGATTAGCCTCAATGGCATCATTGTTGAGGATCGATTCCACCGGCGTATTCGGATCCGCCTTCATCAATTTGACGCCGCCGCCCGGGCCGGCAAAATGCATGAGATAGGTCGACGTTGGCGTGACGGGGACGCCGGCCCGGCGAAGCCTCGCTTGGTTTTCTGCCGCATACACGTCAGTCATCTTTTGCGAAAGAGCGGCATTGGTGCGCATCGCGAGGATCTCGGCGTCCGACTTGCCTTTCGCCAACTCGGGCTCGAGGCGCTTGATCATCTCGAGCCATGTCCGGTTCACAAACTGCCCTAGCCCGAGAGCGCTCGAGTTCGGGTTCTTTGCGTCCGATTTGCCTTCGCTCTCAATCCAAGTGATGTTGTTGGGCATCGCGATCATCTCCACAGACGAGCACAGCGGCCCGCAAGGACCGCTGTCCAATCTTTCGCTATTTGACACTTTCCTTGCGCCGGTGGCGCTGGAGCGCAACCGAGCCACACGGCCCGATCTTATCGGCAACCGTCATTCGGCCATCAGCACTGGATCAGCCACACCACTGCAGGAGTTCCTGCGCGCTGCGACTTCACCGCATCATTTGTCACGGCCAAGCGCTTCCCTCAAAGCGTTCTGCTGGGTAGCGCTTGGCGCGCGAGGTAGGAAACGGTCCCTTCATGAGACAGAACGCCCCACGCTTGGGTCGCGCTGGGAGCAAACATGACAACCAGCTGGCTGACGTTACAATTCTGAGACTCGCAGGTGTAAAACAGCTCGTACGTTGTGCCGTCGATCGCGACACTGGTGGCGGGTGTCTCGACGCTCCAGCCCTTCCCTCTGCCCATTCCATGAGCCCAGGGAGGTAGCTTCTCGGCATGATCGAGCAATGCGTTCAGCGCTCGCGCATAGGCCGGATTTTTCTTCATCGACTCGGACAGATAGGGTTCGGTCTTCGGCGGCGGCTCGGGGACATAGAATTGCCCTTTCAACCCTACCTGCTGCGCTTCGCTCGGGGCAAAACCCCCGGACAGATAACCGATCGCCATCGCTGGCGAGCCGGCGATGCACATCGTGACCAGAACCGTCGCCACTGCCATCCAACGAGACTGCCTTCGGACGCTTGCTTCCTCCAACGTCCAACGCATACCGATTGAACCACCGGTATTCCCACCACGATCGCTGCAAAACTCACCAACGGTAGAGATCGCAAGTCAACCACAGGTTTTACCTGACGACCAGCCTTCGCTCACACCCAACCCCTGTCCGCATATCGGATCGGCCGGTTGAAAGCGGCCACCCTGCCCGGCTGCTCGTAACAGATCGCCATCAGCCCGAGCGCATCCGCAGCGTGGCTCGACCAGTCGTGCTCGGGGCCGAGGCCGATGTTGCGCGTCTCGTCCTTGCGCTCGTGATAGAAGCCGAGCGCTTCGCGGCCGGGCTCGGTCGTGTCTGCATTGAACCAGAGCTGCGGGCCGAGCCGCCGCAGCGCCTCGATCCGCATCATGGCCGCACCAGGCCCCTGGTTCTTCACCGGCGGCTCGACCGAGAAGCCGGCCTCGCGCAGATGATCCTCGTAACGCTTGCCCGTGAAGTTGTTCGTGGCGATGCCGTCATGCGGCAAATAGAGGATCGCGTGATCGTAGCCGCGCGACCGCAGCCAGTTGACGTGAAACGCCAGCACCTGGCCGACGCTCTCGTAGTAGTCGAGAACGCGGATCTCGCTGCCGACCCACTGCACGATCCAGATCGTGAAGGCATCGGCCGCAGCGCCGGCGCCGCCGATGTCGATGAAGGCGCGCAGCGGCAACAGCGGATCTGCGGCAACTTTGCCGATCCGCCCTT